>Ga0316205_10003800_pt1 | contig 13870 bp, 16 predicted proteins | sample 3monthpyrite_MG_FD_204941 | JGI IMG/M metagenome (GOLD analysis project Ga0316205, IMG submission 204941) | Microbial mat bacterial communities from mineral coupon in-situ incubated in ocean water Damariscotta River, Maine, United States -... | ecosystem: Environmental > Aquatic > Marine >... | reverse complement strand
CAGTACGAATTCGATCTCGGGATCAAGAATCTGTTCCTTGGCGATCCGCCAGCCGTTCTCGGCCGCCGCGATGTCACGCTCCCGATCCTGGGTTTCCCAGGTAAACCCTTCACCAGACACGAAAAACCGACATTCATCGGCAAAACGTTCGCGCAGGAACGTCTTTTCGCCGGTCACCCAGTTGCCCTTGATGAACTGCACCACAGCACAGGGAATGCCGTGCCCGATACAGCGCATGATCATCCCGAACCCGGACGAGGATTTGCCCTTGCCCGACCCGGTATGGACCATGATCAGGCCCTTTTCTTCGGTCTTGGTCGCCATCAGCTTGTCGCGCGCGGCCTTGATTTTGCGCATCTTTTCGTTGTGGCGGGCGTTGGTGTCGTCCATGGGGAATCTCCACATTCAAAAGCTCAGGTCAGGATGTGCACCGCGCATTCAAAACGGCAAGCCTTATTCCGCCTCACCCTTGGGTTTGCCCTTGGCCGCAGCCTTGGCTTTGAGTGCGGCAAGCTTGGCTTTCAACGCGCCTTTGCGGCGGTTCTGATATGCCTTGATCAGCGGCAGAGACAGGTAATACCCCGCTATCCCGAAGACAACACCGGGGATCATGCCGCCCACCAGATAGGGCAGAAACACCTCGTTGAAGAACACCCCAAGATGGCTCCAGTCGGTCTGCTCATGGGTAAAAATCGCCTTGAAATTATGCCAAAGGTCCTCGCCCGCATCGACGAATTTTCCGCCCAGCGAGCGGTTTACCTCGTCTTCGCTCAGCCCGTTCATACCCAACAGGGCATAGCCAGTATTGAGAGACAGGGCCCCGATCGGCAGGAAGGTGAGCGGATTGCCAAAGAAGGTCGACAGAAGCGAGGCAACGATATTACCGCGCATCAGTTTGGCGATCACCGCCGCAACCACAAAATGCAATCCGAACAGCGGTGAGAAGCTGACGAAAATACCCGCAAAAATGCCACGCGCAATCCGGTCGGGAGGATCAGGCAGGCGGTGCAGGCGATGTTTCACATAGTGAAACCCACGTGCCCAGCCGCCTTTTGGCCACAGAAAATCTGCGACGGCTTTGTACCAGGGCCGTTTGTCTCGGCGTTTGAATACCACCCGCGCGCTCCTAGCTTTCCGTCTTTGGGGCGTTGCCGGTCCGTTCAGGATCGCGGTAACGTTCTATTGCGGCCACATCGCTTTCTGCTTCCAGCATTGAGATCACGCTGTGTAAATGTTCAGCGTCGCGCAGCTCGACATCGACAAGCAGGCGGTAAAAGTCTGGTTTGCGGTCCACGAATGTCAAATCCGAGATATTGGCCTTCTGTTCGCCAATCAAGGTGCAAATGCGCCCAAGGACACCTGCATCGTTGCCGATGGTCACTTCAAGCGTGGCGTCATAGACCGCCGGGTGCTTGCCTTCATGCCAATGCAGGTCCAGCCAGCGGTCGGGCTGATCCTCCAACAAGGTTAAGGTATCGCAGTCAATCGCGTGCACCACCACGCCGCGCCCCCGAAAGGTGATGCCGACAATGCGTTCACCCGGCAACGGCTGACAGCAACGCGCCCGATCAAAGCTTTGATCCGCCGCCAGACCGATCACCGCCATGTCGCTCGCAATGGCATCGCCATCATCCGGGGCAAGATCGGGATAGACGGCATTCAGCACCTGACGCGCCGTCAATTCTGCACTGCCAAGCCGGGCCAGCAATTCGTCGGCATCCGGCAGGCGCAAATGTTTGGCCGCGGTTTCCAGCGCCTTGTCGGTGGCTTTCTTGCCGACATGGTCAAACCCGGCGCGGGCCAACTCGCGGCCCAGCTTGATGAACCGGTCCCGATCCTGTTCGCGCAAAGCCCGCCGGATCGCCGAGCGCGCCTTGCCCGTCACCGCGATATCCAGCCAGGCGGATTGCGGGGTCTGGCCATCGGCGGTGATCACATCAACCGACTGGCCGTTCTTGATCCGCGTCCAAAGAGGAACCCGCATGTTATCCACCTTGGCGCCCACGCAGGCATGTCCGATGCGGGTGTGGATCGCGTAGGCAAAGTCAATCGGCGTGGCCCCGCGGGGCAATTTCACCACCTCGCCCTTGGGGGTAAAACAGAACACTTTGTCGGCATACATCTCAAGCTTGACCGCTTCGAGAAACTCGGCGTGATCGTCCTCAGCGTCGAATTGTTCGGTCAGGCCCGCGATCCATTTGACCGGATCGACCGCAAAGGGGTTTTCGCTGCGCACACCGTCGCGATAGGACCAATGTGCCGCGACGCCGGATTCGGCCACGTCATGCATGGGCCGCGTGCGAATCTGCACTTCAACCCGCTTTCCATCGCGCCCCGACACCGTGGTGTGGATCGACCGATACCCGTTCGATTTCGGCTGGCTGATGTAATCCTTGAATCGCCCTGGCACCGCGCGCCAGCGTTGATGGATCGCGCCCAGCACCGAATAGCAATCCGCATCCGTGTCGGTGATGATGCGAAAGCCGTAAATGTCTGACAAGCGGGAGAAGCCAATGTCTTTCTCCTGCATCTTGCGCCAGATCGAATAGGGTTTCTTGGCCCGGCCCAGCACCTCGGCCCGGATACCCGCCTTGCCGATCTCGTGCTCCATGTCCGAGGTGATCCGGCCAATCACATCGTCCGAGGCTTTTTGCAGCGTGATATAGCGACGGATGATGCTGGCGCGGGCATCGGGATTGAGCACGCGAAAGGCCAGGTCCTCCAGCTCTTCGCGCATCCACTGCATCCCCATACGGCCCGCCAGCGGTGCGAAGATATCCATCGTCTCACGCGCTTTCTTAATCTGCTTTTCCGGGCGCATCGCCTTGATCGTGCGCATGTTGTGCAACCGGTCAGCCAGCTTGACCAGGATCACCCGCATGTCCTTGGACATCGCCATGAACAGCTTGCGAAAGTTCTCGGCCTGTTGGGTTTCGGTGCTGGAGAGCTGCAGATTGGTCAGCTTGGTTACACCATCGACCAGATCGGCAATCTCGCTGCCAAACTTGTCGGCCACCGTGGCGTAAGAGGCCCGCGTGTCCTCGATCGTGTCATGCAGAAGGGCGGTGATGATGGTGCTGTCATCCAGCCGCTGTTGGGCCAGAATGGCGGCAACGGCCACAGGATGGCTGAAATAGGGTTCGCCGGAATAGCGGAACTGGCCCTCATGCATCTCGCGGCCATAGGCATAGGCCGCGCGCATCAGCGCCTCGTCGGTTTTGGGGTTATAGGAGCGGATCAGGCCGATCAGGTCTTCTACGGCGATCATCTGGGTCCGCGTCCCTTCGGCGGGTTTGGGCCTGGCTTAGCCCTGCCCTTGTGCTTCCATCAAAGCGCGCAGCAGCTTTTCTTCCGACATATCGTCATCTGCGGGCTTGTCGGCCTCGGCACCACCACCCATCAGCAGGGCCATGGAATCTTCTTCCGGCTCGTCCACTTCGATCTGGGTCTGGTTGCTTTCGATCAGGCGCTCGCGCAGATCATCCGCCGACTGGGTTTCATCGGCGATCTCGCGCAGGGCAACAACGGGGTTTTTGTCGTTGTCACGATCCACGGTAATCGGCGATCCGGCCGAGATTTCACGTGCCCGGTGGGCAGCCAGCATTACGAGGTCAAAACGGTTTGGAACCTTGTCGACGCAATCTTCGGTGGTCACGCGGGCCATGGGAACTCCGGTCAGGTTGGTGTCAGAAGCCTGCTATCTAATGGCTGGGATCGGGAATGACAAGCAATTATTGGCCTTTTTAGTCCTCACAACGGCGTCACTGCCGCCACCTCGTCAGGCGGCAGGTCCGACAGCATCCGGGCCACGCTGTGGCCCAGAATCGGATGGGTCCAGTCCGGGGCGATATCGGCCAGCGGTACCAGCACAAAGGCGCGATCCTGAAGGCGTGGATGTGGCACAATCAACTGATCCGGCGTGGTGGCGATCTGTTCGCTGAGCGGCAAATGACGCCACGTCGCATGGGTGGCCGGATCGGGCAAAACGGCGTCCCCTGCCGCGATCAGATCCAGATCCAGCGTGCGTTGTCCCCACCGAGTGACGCGTTCACGATCAAACGCAGCCTCGATTGCGTTCAGATGCGCCAGCAGATCATGGGGGGTGCCTTCAAAGGCTAATGCAGCGGCAGCATTGATATAATCCGGTCCCGCACCCGCCGGAAAACAGGGTGTTTTGTAAAAAGGACTGGTGGTCGTCACCTTGATCCCGGCCTGCGCGATCTGGTGCAGCGCGGCCTGCAGCGTGGCGACAGGATCACCCGCCGAAGACGGCATGTTTCCGCCCAGTGCGATCAGGAAATCTTGAACCGGCATCGACCCTACCTATCCTTTTGAAACAACCGAAAACGGTTGCGAATTCTTGCGGAATCCATAGGTTGACCTCTCAGGGCTGTCCGAATGCACTTCACTCATGCGTTTTACAAGTTCGGACATTCCCGGAGTATTTGGAAGGACTTTTAGATGTTTTATAAAGACGAACGGCTCGCGCTGTTCATCGATGGCTCTAACTTGTATGCCGCCGCCAAGTCTCTCGGGTTCGATATTGATTATAAATTGCTCAGATCCGAGTTCATGCGCCGCGGCAAATTGCTGAGGGCTTTCTACTACACAGCGCTACTGGAAAATGACGAGTATTCACCAATCCGCCCGTTGGTGGACTGGTTGAATTACAACGGCTTCTCGATGGTCACGAAACCGGCCAAGGAATATACCGACAGCCAGGGCCGCCGCAAGGTCAAGGGCAACATGGACATCGAACTGGCCGTGGATGCGATGGAACTGGCTCCGCGGGTCGATCACATCGTGCTGTTTTCCGGCGATGGTGATTTTCGCCCGCTGGTGGAAAGCCTGCAACGTCAGGGCGTGCGCGTGTCTGTGGTGTCGACCATTCGCAGCCAGCCGCCGATGATCTCGGACGAACTGCGCCGCCAGGCCGATAACTTTATCGAGCTGCAAGACCTCAAAGACGTTATTGGCCGCCCACCGCGCGAGCACAGCCCCGAGGCCGAAACCGCCTTTGAGGCGCAGGACTGAAACGAATAACCGGGGTCATCTGCCCCGGTTTTTTTCTGGTCCGGTCACGGTTTATCAAGGCTCTGCAGCATGACCTTGGCAACACCTTGTGCCCATTCCGCATAGATCGCCGGACCGGGATGAAACCCGTCATCGGCCATGCCTGCCGGATCAAGCGGCACGTCCAGTGGAATAAAAATAGTGTCGTCGCGATCGGCCTCGATTTCGCGCAAGACCACATCGAACAAAGCTGCCCGATCCCCCAACACATCGTTCAGCGGCCAGGGCAGCAAAGGAAAATGCCGGACCGGTGGTAAACCGGACAGGAACATCCACCTTGCCCCGAATTCTGCCTTCAGCAGATCCAGAATTTCCGAGTAATTGCGCCGCCACTTGGCCAGTGAAACACCGTTCTTGGCGTCGTTCACCCCAAGCGAGATGAACACGGCGTCGCAATCCTGCCTTGGCAGACCCTGCAAACTCTCAAGGGTGCTGGCAGTCGTTGCGCCGGATCTGGCGCTCAGACGCCACTCGACCGCGAACGCTTGCGCCAGTTCACGCTCAAGTGGCCCGGCCAGCGCCTCGCGTTGATGCGCTGTACCTACCCCGGCGGCGGAACTGTCACCAACGATCAACAGGCGCAGGCGCGGCCCTTTGCCCAACTTGCCCCTGCGCGGACCCTCGGGTTCGGGCAACCGCGTGGCACGCGCCGACACCCACAGGGCCTGCGGCAGCAAAACGGGGGACAAAAGAAGCGTCTTGAGACTCATGCCAGCATTTTATCAAAGTGGGTTTCCCAGGGGAATTATGACGCGGCGTCGGCAGATGCGACATTGCTTTTGGATTTGGGGGGACTAGGGTAGCGGCCATGGAAAATGCTTCTCTTTCGATCGACACTCAAACCCCCGTGATGGTGACCGGTGCGTCCGGCTATGTGGCCGGATGGATCGTACATGATCTGCTGGCGGCGGGGGTCACTGTGCATGGCACCGTGCGTGACCCCGGGAACGCGGCGAAAGTTGCGCATCTGAGCGATATGGATGCGCGCCTGCCCGGCACCCTCAAGCTGTTCAAGGCCGACCTTCTGGACCCCGGCAGTTTCTCCGAGGCGATGACAGGCTGCGGGATCGTGTTCCACACCGCCTCGCCCTTCACCGTTTCGGTGGACGATCCGCAGGCTGATCTGGTTGACCCGGCCCTGAACGGTACGCGCAATGTGCTGGAGCAGGTCGATAAGTGCCCATCTGTCGACCGCGTTGTTCTGACCAGTTCGGTGGTGGCAATGTATGGCGACATGGCCGATATCGTCGAGGATCACGGCGGCACGCTGACGGAAGACGCGTGGAACACCACCTCGTCGCTGGATCATCAGCCCTATGCGTTTTCCAAGCTGTTGGCCGAGCGTGAAGCCTGGCGTATCGCCGATGCGCAAGACCGCTGGAAGATGACTGTCATCAACCCGTCACTGGTGATCGGGCCCGCAATCGGCCCGGCCCCGACATCGGAAAGTTTCGAGATTGTAAAAGCGTATGGTGATGGGCGTACCAAGACCGGTGCGCCCCGAATGAATTTCGGCGTCGTGGATGTGCGCGATCTGGCTCGTGCCCATCTGGCCGCGGCTTATCTGCCCGATGCAACGGGTCGCCACATTATCAGTGGCACGATGACGGATATGGCCGAGATGGGCATGTTGCTCAAAGACCGGTTTGGGGCAGATTATCCCATTCCAACGCGGGCCATGCCCAAATGGCTGTTCTGGCTGGTTGGCCCGCTATTGGCGCCTGTCACGCGGCAGTACATTTCGCGCAATGTGGGACACCCCATTGAGATAGATAACTCCAAAAGTATTGGTGCGCTGGGGCAAACCTATCGCCCACTGAAAACCACGATTGAAGACATGTTCGCCCAGATGGCCGAGCGCGGCGCGTTCCACTAACGCACCAGATGCAATCGCGCATCGGCGACACGGATATTGACGACAGCGCCCCAGTCAAAGCCAAGGAAATCCTGCTCGATCCCATCGGCGAAGATCACTCCGCCCTCGTTGATACGTGACAGCACGTCCAGCGAGGTTTCCGCATCAATCACCCCCGAGCGCAGACTGTCGCCCGAGGTCCGGCTGGGCCAGGGTTCGCGCGAGAAGAAGGCGGCTTGCGGTGTTTCGGCGTCAATGTCGTAGTCCACATGCGTGGCGGTCATGATAGACCGCGCCCAGCCGGTCAAGCCCGTGCCCGTGGCCACGATCATGCCCGACGAGGATTGGAATTCGCTTTCCCCGCCAAACGCCAGTTCATACCGCGCGCTTTGGTGCGAGCGGTGGCCGATGAACAATTCGTTCAAGGCCAGAAGGCTGTCGCCGCCCTGAATCTGCGCCTCGACCATTGCGCGGGCTTGCGTCTCGACATCCCCAGCCCCGGTGCGGGCCAGCAATCTGGGCAAGGCGCGCAAGGTGTGGGGGGTCAGAACCCCTTCGCCCATATCCGCCGAGGGGGTAACGCCGATCACCGGCTGCCCGCCGAGATATTTGGCAAGGTTGGCAACCAGCCCGTCCTGTCCCAACGCGACGATGACGTCGTTTGGAAAGAACAGGAACCGGTTGAGATCTTCGCGCGACACTTCGGCAAAGGACCATTCCGCGGGGACTGCGGATTTGGCTGCGGCAATCGCATCGCTCTGGATACGGTCGCGTGCTTCAACCTCGGCAAAGCTTTGCCCGCGCGAGGACAGGTAAAATTCCACCTGACCCCGCGTCCCGTGCCGGGCCAGAAGCGCCGACAGCTCGGTCTCGCGCGTGATCAGAACGGCACGGGGACGCAGGGTGCTCATGGTGTCAGCCCTCCTTTGCGGGCGGCGGCGCAGTCAAGGCGCGCACCTGCTGGACAAGACCGGCCAGCATGTCGGGGCTGACGGTGATGCTGTCGATATGCTCCAGCTTGGTGGCGAACTCGCGCGCGGCCAAAGCATACAGCGCAGCGGAGTCGACCTGAGCCAGCGCGGCCATACGCGCCTTTTCCATATCCGCCTCGGCCTGTTCCACGGCACGGATGCGGGTGGATTCAGCCTGCGCCGCGATCACCTTGGCCTCGGCATTCCCTTCCGCTGCGATCTTGGCGGCGGCAGATTGCGCTTCGGCCTCGGCACGGGCATTGGCGTCTTCGCGGGCGATCAGCTCGGCCTTGCGGGCGGCAAGCTCGGTCTGGGTGTTGAGCTCGTTTTCCGCAATGGCACGCTCTTTTTCGACCGCCAGGGCACGGCGGTTGAACGTCGCCTCGTCGGCCTTTTGCTGCAAACCCTCGAAAGTGGGTGCCTGCAAGGCACGGGCCAGCTCCGAACTGGGCGACAGGCCCGCGACACGCACGGCAATCACCTCGATCCCCATATCGCTGGGGGTGGGATCACCGGCAAAGCCTGCGTTCAACGCGGCCTGCATTGGGGCCAAACCGGCCTCTAATACGTCACGCACGCCAAGCGGTTGCAGGTAGCTTTCCGAGAACTGCCGCGCCAGTCCGGTGAGGACAGACCGGATGTGATCCTCGGGCTTGCTCTGTGGCTTGCCGGTTTTCAGATCCAACGCAAAATCAATCCGGTCCGACAGGCGGGCGGCATCGGCCACGCGCCACAGGACAGTGCCCTGCACGGCAAGGTCCTGATAGTCGGCACTTTGGGATTTCACCAGGAACGTCAACTCACGATCTGCCAAAGGCACCTCGATGATCGAGGCCCCGCGCGGGTCAAACCAGAAGGACAGACCCCGCCCCTCACGGCGCAGTTTCCCGGCGCTGTAGTGGCGCACGTGACTGGAGGCCTCGGCGCGTAAGTGGCTGGCAAATGGGTATCTTTTGATCTGTGCCATGATTATTGCCCTCCTTTCGGGTCAAGTTCATAAAGTTCAGCAGGGCGGTAGGCCCCGCCAGTTTGCCGCGCGCCGGTGGGGCGCAGGGCGTGCCTGTCCAGAAGCTTGCGCCGGAAGGCGGGCTTGGTCAGGGGGTGGTTCTGGATCGCCTCGTGGACTTCCTGCACGTCCAGCAGCGTGAAGCGTGGGCGCAGGAAGGCAAAACCGAGGGACGTGTAATCCAGCTTGCCCCGCAGGCGTTTGACCATGTCGCCAAGGATGTCGGCGTGATCAAAGGCCAGCGTGAGCGGGGCACCATCGGCATCAAATGCTTGTGCCATGCCACCGGTTTCGCCCGGCCACTCCACCGCGACACGGGCAAGGGTTAACACGGGGTTCTGCGCAATACCTTCAGCCAGGGTCTCGGCGGTTGTGATTGCCATATAGACCACGCTGATTACATGTCCGCGCGGATCGCGGCCCGGGGCGCCATAACTGGCAAGTTGTTCAAAATGCACGTCTTTCAGACCAGTTTTGTCTGCCAGGACACGCGTCACGGTGTCTTCAAGCGAGGTGTCACGATGCACGAACCCGCCGGGCAAAGCCCAGTCACCGCCCATGTCGGTCTCATCCTCGCGCCGCATCAGGGCGCAGTGCAATCCGCCATCCTGCACACACAGGATCGCAAGGTCGACCGCGACAGCCGGATGGGAGAAGTCGAAAATGTCGCTCATGGGGCATATCCTTTGTTATTATCAATATAGTTATTACTTATATGATTATTAGTCAAGCCTTGCCCTGTGTTTTCTGCCCGGCCCATTGCCACTGGACGATGGGGGCCGCAGGGATTACCTCTGGGAAGACACAGGAGAGACCATGACGAAACCGCCCCTCACCCTTTATCTGGCCGCACCGCGCGGCTTCTGCGCGGGCGTGGACCGGGCAATCAAGATCGTCGAGATGGCGCTGCAGAAATGGGGCGCACCGGTCTATGTGCGCCACGAGATCGTGCACAATAAATTCGTGGTCGACGACCTGAAGGACAAAGGCGCGGTGTTTGTCGAGGAACTGGATGAATGCCCGCTGGACCGTCCGGTGATTTTCTCGGCTCACGGCGTGCCGAAATCCGTCCCGGCCGAGGCCGAACGGCGCGAGATGGTGTTTGTCGATGCAACCTGCCCGCTTGTCTCCAAAGTGCATATTGAGGCCGAGCGGCATTACGATAACGGTCTGCAGATCATCATGATCGGCCATGACGGCCACCCCGAGACGGTCGGTACGATGGGGCAGCTGCCCGAGGGCGAGGTGCTGTTGGTCGAAACGGTTGAGGATGTGGCCCATGTGGCCGTGCGCGACCCCGAGCAATTGGCCTTCGTGACGCAAACCACCCTGTCGGTCGATGACACCAAGGATATTGTTGCCGCCTTGCAGGCGCGGTTCCCCATGATCAAGGGCCCGCACAAGGAAGACATCTGTTACGCCACCACCAATCGTCAGGAAGCGGTCAAGGAAATGGCAAAACATGCCGAGGCGATGCTGGTGGTGGGCGCGCCGAACTCGTCCAATTCCAAACGTCTGGTCGAAGTGGGCGCGCGCGCCGGGTGTTCCTATGCCCAGCTGGTGCAACGCGCGACCGAGATCGACTGGCGCGCGCTGGAGGGCATCCGCACCATAGGCATCACCGCAGGTGCCTCGGCCCCCGAAGTTCTGGTGAACGAAGTGATTGACGCCTTGAAAGAGCGGTTTGACGTGACTGTGGAACAGATCGAAACCGCGCAGGAAAACGTGCATTTCAAAGTGCCCCGCGTCCTGCGCGAGCTTGCATGATCAGGGGCGTGCCGCGCACCGCGTGGCAATTGGGATTGCTGGGCCTGATCCCCATGATCTGGGGCGTGGCCGAGATTTACCTGCCATTTTTCCGCAGCTTCACCGAAGACTGGCTGAACAGCTGGTTTTATGCCCCCTACGCCACGCTGCGCTATGCCGGGATAATTCTGGCCTTCATGTCCGGCGTGCTTTGGGGGTTTGCCGCACGCGCGTCGGGCACCACCGCCACGATGGGTTACAAACTGGCAGTCGTCCCTGCGCTCTATTCCTTCCTTTTCGTCTTTGGCGGCACACAGGATGTGGCCATCAAGACGGCCATCGGCTTTGTCCTGGTGTTGGCGATTGATTATCTCTTCTGGCGGCAAAAAATGGCCCCTGACTGGTGGATGCGCCTGCGCGTGGTACTGACACTTGTCATGGTGGCCTGCCTGCTGGCGATTGGCATGGCACCAGACGCATTGCTATCCCAATCCCGTTGACACCACGGTGCGGCTGTGGCCTCTCTGATCCAACCAAAGGAGAGCGCCTCGTGAGTCTGCAATTTCTGATCACCGCCCTTGTTGTTGTTCTGGCCCCCGGCACCGGCGTGATTTACACGCTGGCGATTGGGCTGGGTCAGGGACGGCGGGCAGCCACATGGGCCGCGCTGGGATGCACGGTTGGGATTGTCCCGCATCTGGCCGCAGCGATCCTTGGGTTGGCGGCGCTGTTGCACACCTCGGCCCTGCTGTTTCAGGTCGTGAAATTCGCCGGGGTGGCCTATCTGCTCTATCTGGCGTGGCAGGCGTTGAAATCCGACGGAGCGCTGGCAGTCCGGCCCGAAAAAACCACCGAAAGCGGCTGGATCACCGCGCGACGCGGGGCGCTGATCAACGTGCTGAATCCCAAGCTTTCGATCTTTTTCCTTGCACTTTTGCCGCCCTTCCTGACGGGCAATCCCGCCACCGCCACGGCCGAAATGGTGATGCTGGGCACGGTGTTCATGGCGATGACCTTTGCGGTGTTCGTGGTCTATGGCGTCTTTGCAGCCGCGGCGCGCGACAGATTGCTGGCCTCTGATCGCATCATGCGCTGGCTAAACCGCAGCTTCGCGGCGATCTTTGCAGCCCTTGGCGCACGCTTGGCCCTGGAGCGTGCTGGATGACCATCCCCCGCGCGCCATTATTGCTGAGTCTGGCCGGGCTGATCCCGTTCATCTGGGGCGCGATCACCGTACTGGCCCCCGATCTGGGTCTTTGGACCGCACGCACTCTCAGCCCGCGTTTTGCGGGGCCCTATGTCGGCCTGTTTTACGGCGCGATCATACTGGCTTTCATGTCGGGCATCCTCTGGGGCTTTGCCACGAAACTGGACGGCGCGCAGGCCACGACAGGCTATGCGCTGTCCGTGATTCCCGCGCTATGGGCTTTCCTGATGACAGGCGGCGGACCGAACAGCGCCGGCATCTCGCTGATGGTGGGATTCGTCGGGTTGTTGGGGCTGGACTGGCTGTTCTGGGCATATGGTGTGGCACCAGAATGGTGGATGCGCCTGCGGGTGATGCTGACCGCTGTGGTGCTGATTTGTTTGGGAATAGGAGTGTTCGCATGAGCGCGGATGACACGACACTGGGCGTTTATGCGCAAAAGGCCGATGACTATGCGGCGATGACCAGCGAGGCAGCCAGTGATCCGGCCCTGATCGCCTTTATCGGCGGATTGCCCAAGGGCGCGAGAGTGCTTGACCTGGGATGTGGGCCGGGTGGATCGGCCGGCGCGATGGCCAAGGCCGGGTTGGTGGTGGCCGCCACCGATGCGGTGCCTGAAATGGTTGCAATGGCCGAGGCCCTTGACGGTGTGAATGCGTGGCAAGCCAGTTTTGACGAAATCACAGGCGAGGATCTGTATGATGGCATCTGGGCCAATTTCAGCCTGTTGCACGCCCCAAAGTCCGAAATGCCCCGGCACCTGGCCGCCCTGCGCCGCGCATTGAAACCCGGCGGGCTGTTTCACATCGGCATGAAAACCGGCACGGGCGAGAAGCGCGACGGGCTGGGCCGTCACTATGCCTATTACACCGAGGAAGAACTGTGTGGCCTGCTGAAAGTCAACGGCATGACCCCGTTTTCCAGCACCACGGGTGCTGAGAAGGGGCTTGACGGGGTTGAGGCCCCTTGGGTGGTGATAGCTGCGCATGGTTAAGCTGTGTGCCTACACGGATGGGGCCTGTTCGGGCAATCCCGGCCCCGGCGGCTGGGGCGTGTTGATGCGCGCCATGCAGGGCGACGAGATCGTCAAGGAACGCGAACTCAGCGGTGGTGAACCCGACACCACCAACAACCGCATGGAACTGCTGGCCGCCATTCACGCGTTGGAAACGCTGGAACGCGCAAGCACGATCACCGTGATCACCGACAGCGCCTATGTGAAAAACGGCGTGACGGGATGGATTCATGGCTGGAAGCGCAACGGCTGGAAAACCTCGAACAAGAAGCCGGTGAAAAATGTTGAACTTTGGCAGCGGCTGGACGATGCGCAAGCACGCCATGACGTGACATGGGAGTGGATCAAGGGCCATGCGGGCCACGAAGGCAATGAGCGCGCGGATGAACTGGCCCGGATGGGGATGGAACCGTTCAAGCCCGGTAAGGACAACTGATGACCTTGCTGGCGATCCTGGATTACGCCTCGGTCCTGATCTTCGCGCTGACCGGCGCGCTGGTGGCTTCGCGCGCGCAACTTGATATCGTTGGGTTTGCTTTTGTGGCCTGCCTGACGGCGGTGGGCGGGGGCACGGTGCGCGATGTTCTGCTGGACCGGAACCCGATCTTTTGGGTCAGCAATCCAAACTACATCCTGATTGCCTGTCTGGCTGCGATTCTGATTTTCTTTACCGCCCATCTGGTGGAAAGCCGCTATCGCTGGCTGTTGTGGCTGGATAGTTTTGCGCTGGCCGTGGCCGTCCCCGCCGGGGTCGGTGTGGCGCTCAGCATGTTGCAGCCGATGCCCATCGTCATCCTGATGGGCGTGGCCACGGGCTGTTTCGGTGGCTTGATGCGCGATGTGGTGTTGGGGGAAGTGCCACTGGTGCTGAAACAGGGCGAGCTTTATGTCACAGCCGCCTTTGGCGGGGCGTTGGCAGGCGTGCTGACGGCCGAGCTCTTGTATCAACCTGTGCTTGGCCTGTTCATCTGCGCAGGCGTAACATGGGGATTGCGGG
>Ga0316205_10003799_pt1 | contig 13874 bp, 15 predicted proteins | sample 3monthpyrite_MG_FD_204941 | JGI IMG/M metagenome (GOLD analysis project Ga0316205, IMG submission 204941) | Microbial mat bacterial communities from mineral coupon in-situ incubated in ocean water Damariscotta River, Maine, United States -... | ecosystem: Environmental > Aquatic > Marine >... | reverse complement strand
GTGGCATCGCGGATTTCACAGCAATCGGCCAGGTTCTTGCGCTTAGCGACCAGCTTTTCCAGCTCGTCCTTGGGACCATGCAGTATGAACCCGATATTTGGGTTCTTATGGGCAGAACGCGAAATACCGGCGACAACGGTCGCCGGTCCTTCATCGCCACCCATGGCGTCAACCGAGATGATGGTACGCCCTGCGCCCGCCTTGGATGGATCCTTGCTAGCGGTCATGCGGGCGATTGTCCCCAGTCAGCTTATGCTGCGTCTTCGTCCAGATCGGTGTCATCAACCAGCGAGACAACTTCACGATCAGCATAGTGGCCACAGGCCGAGCAGACGTGATGCGGACGCTTGAGTTCGCCACAGTTGGGGCATTCGTTCGGGTTTGCCGCAACCAGCGAGTCGTGGGCACGCCGGTTGTTGCGGCGCGACTTGGAAACTTTGTTCTGTTGGACAGCCATGTCACAACCTTTATTTACTGGGGGCCAGCAGGCCCTGTTGCACGGGGTTTCAGCGGCTCTTAATCAGCGAGCGGCCGCCGGTTCAACCCAAAATCCGGTGAGAGCGCGAAAATACAGTGAAATCGTGGCAGAGCAAGCGATTTCTCACCCTTAGCCGTCAGGTTTTTCAAGTTTGCCTTTCAGGGCGGCCAGACCGGCAAATGGCTTGGTGTCTTCATCGCTCATCGGGGTGATGCCCTTGGCGGCAAAGGTGCTTTGGTCCAGCTCTGCATCCGGTGCGCGCGGATAGTCGGGCAGGGCAAGCGCCAGCGCCTCGCTCAATACGGCAATCAGGTCGATCTCGGCGGGCAGCGGCTCGGTGCTGTCATCCTCGGGCATTTCGACCTCGTCTGATTCGACGGGTTCGTGCCAATCGCGGACGAAATGGCGGATCACGGGGCCGTCAATTCTGGTTGTGACCGGGGCCAGTGTAACCACACAGGGCTGTACCGCAGTGGCTCCCAGCGTACCTTCCAACTGCCAGTCATCGCGCCCAATCGCCCGCAAACGCCCGGCGAAGGAAACCTTGCGCAGGCCAGTCAGATCAAGTGCCTCAACGATGTCAGCACAGGTTTCGGCGTCCGGCGTCAGGGCAAAGACATGCCCCTTGCGCTGAGGCAGATCGGCCACGCGCAAAATGGTCTGTGTTTTGGGGATGTCGGCCATAACAGCACGCTTCCTTTCTTGAACCTATGTACCACCTTGTTGTAAGCGGGATAAAAGGCAAGTCGGGCCAAGTTCAAGAGGGCGCAGATGTTTGTATTCTTCAATCGAGCGAAAACCATGCTGGCGCTTTGCCTTGTGATGCTGGCTGCCGGATGCTCTGCGACCTACCAAAACCACGGCTATGTGCCCACCGACAGCGAATTGCTTGAACTGGTTGAAGGCGTTGATTCCAAGGCGACGGTCGATGACCTGATTGGCCCGCCCTCATCCGCAGGGCTGTTGGCGGGGGGCGATTACTATTACGTGCGCAGCCGCATCAAGACTTTGGGCATGTTCCGCCCCGAAGTGATCGAGCGTCAGATTCTCGCGATCAGTTTTGACGAGACCGACACGATTGAAAACATCGAACGCTTTAGCCTGCAGGACGGCAACGTCGTTGCCCTGTCGCGCCGGGTGACAGATTCGTCGGTGGTGGGCAATGGGTTCTGGCGTCAGATCCTAGGCAACTTCGGTAATTTCAATCCGGCCGATTTCCTGAATTAACGCGTCACCTTGCTGTCATGGCTTGTGTGTTAGATCACGCGCCATAAGGATAGAGGGAAGGGCCATACCGGCCCGGTGGACCACGCGATGTCGACACTGACCAAAGGGGCCTATCGCGCCCGTATCGCCCGCACCCACGATGATCTCTGCGCGGCTCAGGCGCTGAGGGCTCTGGCCTTTGGCAGCGCCCTGGACGAGGGCGTTCTGGACAGCGATCCGTTTGATGATGTCTGCACCCATTTTCTGATCGAGGATCAGCGCAGCGGGCAGTTGGTGTGCTGTTTTCGCATCCTGCATCTGCGTGGTGGTGCCGAGATTGACCGCAGTTATTCCGCCCAGTTTTACGAGCTTTCTGCACTGAATGCCTTTGACGGCCCAATGGTGGAAATGGGGCGCTTTTGTCTGCACCCGGATGTTCACAATCCCGATGTCCTGCGTGTCGCCTGGGGCGTGCTGACCCGGTATGTGGATGAAAACGGCATCGAGATGCTGTTTGGCTGTTCCTCTTTTCAGGGCACGGCGCATGATCCCTATCTCGATGCGTTTGCCATGCTGAAAGACCGGTATCTGGCCCCGCGTCGCTGGTTGCCGCGGGTCAAGGCCCCGTCGGTGTTTCGATTCGCTCAGACACTGCGCTTGCGCAAACCCGATGTGAAACAGGCGATGGTGCGAATGCCGCCCTTGCTGCGCACATATCTTTTGATGGGCGGCTGGGTCAGTGATCATGCGGTGATCGACCCGCAAATGAACACGCTGCATGTGTTTACCGGTCTTGAGATCAAGGCGATTCCCCCCGCACGAAAACGTCTGCTGCGGGCCGCCGCGCAATAGCATGTTGACGCCTTGGGCCCACCAAGGTAGCCCGACGCCATGGCGCGCGCACCCCTTTTGCAACTGACTGATATTTCGCTGACCTTTGGCGGTGACCCGGTGTTTGACGACCTGTCTCTGGTGATCCAGCAGGGTGATCGGGTGGCATTGGTCGGGCGCAATGGTTCGGGCAAATCAACGTTGATGAAGGTGTTGGCCGGGCTGGTTGAAGCCGATACCGGCACACGTACTCTGACCCCCGGAAAACGCGTTGGCTATATGGAGCAAGACCCGGACATGGCGGGTTTTACCACCTTGGGCGATTATGCGATCTCTGAACTTGAGCCGGGTGAGATGTACAAGGTCGAACGGGCCGGTGAGGGGCTGAAATTTGATCCCGCCCGGCCGATTGAAACGGCTTCGGGTGGCGAACGTCGCCGCGCGGCTTTGGCCAAACTGATGGCCGAAGCGCCCGATCTGATGCTGCTGGACGAACCGACAAACCACATGGATATCGAGGCGATTGGCTGGTTGGAATCCGAGTTGAAGCAGACCCGTGCAGGGTATGTTCTGATCAGCCATGACCGCGCATTCCTGAGTGAATTGACCCGCGCAACCCTTTGGATAGAAAGGGGAATGTCCCGTCGTCAGGAAAAAGGGTTCGAGGCGTTTGAGGCGTGGCGCGACACCGTTTGGGACGAAGAAGACATCCAACGTCACAAGCTGAACCGCAAGATCAAGGCCGAGGCCCGGTGGGCCGTGGAAGGCATCAGTGCCCGGCGCAAGCGCAATCAGGGCCGTGTCCGGGCGCTGCAGGCGTTGCGTCAGGAACGCGCCGGACAGATCAAACGCCAGGGCACCGCCGCGATGGTGCTTGAGGGCGGCCAGAAATCCGGCCGCAAGGTGATCGAGGCGCGCGAAATCTCAAAGTCTTTTGGCGACCTGCGCATCGTGCGGGATTTCTCGATCAAGATCATGCGTGGCGACAGGGTGGGCTTTGTCGGCCCCAACGGGGTGGGCAAGACCACCTTGCTGAACATGCTGATGGGGGACGAGGCCCCGGATGCCGGGCAGGTCAGTCACGGAACCAAGCTGTTACCGGCGGTGTTCGATCAATCCCGCGCCGCGCTGGACCCGGACATGACCCTGTGGGACAGCCTGACAGGGGACAAGGAAATGCGCGTATCGGGCCGAGCCGATCAGGTTCTGGTGAGAGGCCAGCCACGCCATGTGGTGGGCTATCTCAAGGATTTTCTGTTTGACGAGGCCCAGGCCCGTGCACCCGTCCGATCCCTGTCTGGCGGAGAAAAGGCGCGGTTGTTGCTGGCCAAGCTGATGGCCAAGGAAAGCAACCTTCTGGTGCTGGATGAACCGACCAATGATCTGGACATCGAAACCCTCGACCTGTTGCAGGAATTGCTGGATGATTACGATGGCACCGTGATGCTGGTCAGCCATGATCGCGACTTTCTGGACCGGGTGGTGACCCAAACCATCGCGCTTGAGGGGCGGGGCCGCGCCACGGCCTATGCGGGTGGGTGGAGCGACTATCAATCGCAAAAGCCTCAGGTTGAGACAGAGCCGGGAGTTGTGAAATCAAAGTTAAAAGGGCCGCAGAAGACACAGAAACTGAACGATAAATCCGGCCTCAGCTTTACTGAAAAGCACCGGTTGGAGGCCCTGCCGGGCGAGATGGAACGCCTTCGGGCCGAGATCAGCAAGCTGGAAGAACTGATGGCGGATCCTGAGTTGTTCACCCGTGAACCTGTCAAGTTCCAGAAAGCGACCGAGGCCCTCACTGCGCGGCACACGGCCCTGTCAGATGCCGAAGAAGAGTGGCTGGATCTGGCCGAGCGGGCCGAGGGTTAATTGCCTGTGATCTTCTGGGCGGCCAGTGCGAAGGATATCCCGACACCAAAGCCCAGTGATCCTTCATCGGTCACATCCAAACCCATCTTGAACGCCCGGCGATCCACCTCGGCTTTGCCTGCGGCCTCGGCCATATTCCCTTCAATCGCCAACTCAAAAGGCAGTTCGAAGGGAACGGATTCTTCCCGGATGACAAGATCACCTTTGGCCATCAACCCGTTGTCTGTACTCAGAATATCGGCCTTGAAACTGGCAATGGGGTGGGCTGCGATGTTCAGGTATGCCGCCGAGGTGGCCTGATTGGTCATACCGCCCAATGTCAGCGACGCGGTGTTGATTTCAACCACCACTTCACCGTGTTTGCCGGTCTCGTCCGCCATCTCGGCATATTGAATAAGGGCGCTCCAATCGGCGAACTGACCGGTGATATCCGCGCCCATCTGGATCACGGTGATTTGCAGCGTGCCGTGTTGAACCTGCCAATTGCCGCCTTCGGCCGACAGGGTGGTGGGCACCGGTTCGGCAGCTTCGGGCAGGGTGAACCATCCCAGCAGTGCAGCTCCGGCCAGAACCCCGGCCCAAACCGTGACAGCCCCAAGAACCGGCGCAAAATGGCCGGGTTGTTCAGTGGTGGGCTGTCCCTCGACATCGCCCGGCAACATCCGACGCAGGGTGGCATCGCCGTCCAAAAGGTGATGCTTTAACGCACCCGCGAGATGTAAGCTGATCGCTCCAATCAGCACCCATTGCAGTACGTAATGCAGCGTGCTGGTCAACTCGGACAGGGCAGCATCCTTGGGTACAAACGGCAATGCCTGACCAAAGGGCCACCAGATCGGCGCATAGCCGATGGTGGCGGCGTGATACACCCAGCCGCTCAGCGGAACCATCACAAGTGAGCCATAAAGCAGCCAATGCACGGTACTGGCGGCGAAGGCTTCAAGCCGGTTGTCACCGTTCAGTAACCCGGGATGGGGTTGCACAATCGCCCAGATAATGCGCGCCAGGGCGATAAAAAACACCGTCACTCCAAGAGTTTTATGTATTGAAAACAAAAGGGTGGTCCGATTGATCAAGGCCTGATCCGGCGCGCCTTCGGCCGCATTGATCGCATAGGCCATATTCTCGGCAACAATGCCCAGCGGGATGATCACCAGGATCAGCAGGGCGGTCAGCCAGTGAAATGTCTTGGCGATGCTGCCATAGCGGGCATCGGTGTTGTGGCGCGGCATATCGGGTCTCATTGGTTTCAATGTGGCCCTAACATGATGTGAAGGCGCAGCAAGGACAATCGACAGTGCGTGCACAACTGGCGTGCATTTGCGCAGGGCGTTGCTTCGGGTCGCGTTGCAGGATATCCCAATGGGCAACAAAACGAGGGAGGCGACAGGCAACTCATATGAGCCGAGCATTTGTATTTCCCGGGCAGGGTGCCCAGACGATTGGTATGGGTAAGGCGCTGGCCGAAGCCTATCCAGCCGCGAAGGCGGTTTTTGACGAGGTTGACGAGGCGTTGGGAGAATCCTTGTCTGCATTGATCTGGGAGGGCGAGCAGGACACGCTGACCCTGACGCAGAACGCGCAGCCTGCGCTGATGGCCACCTCATTGGCCGCAATGCGCGCGTTGGAAGCTGAAGGGGCGTCATTGAACAAAGCCTCATTCGTGGCCGGACATTCTTTGGGCGAATACTCGGCATTGGCCGCTGCGGGCGCGATCAGCGTTGCCGATACGGCCCGTTTGCTGCGCATCCGCGGCGAAGCGATGCAAGAGGCCGTGCCAGTGGGTGTGGGGGCCATGGCGGCTGTGCTGGGCCTTGATCTGGAGGCTGTCCGCCAACTGGCCGAAGACGCAGCTCAGGGCGAGGTGTGTCAGGCGGCCAATGACAATGACCCGGGTCAGATTGTGATTTCGGGTCATGCCGGGGCGGTGCAACGCGCCGCGGACATGGCCAAGGAACGCGGGGCCAAGCGCGCCATGTTGCTGCCGGTCAGCGCGCCGTTCCATTGCGCGCTGATGGAGCCTGCCGCCGAGGTGATGGAACAGGCCTTGGCCGATGTTGAGATCGCCGCGCCATCGGTGCCATTGGTGGCCAATGTACAGGCCGAGGCGGTCAACGACCCGGCGGTTATCCGCGCGTTGCTGGTGCAACAGGTGACTGGATCGGTGCGGTGGCGCGAATCTGTGCAATACATGGCGGCTCAGGGTGTGACGGAGATTTGGGAGATCGGCGCAGGCAAGGCTCTGTCGGGCATGATACGCCGTATTGAGCGCGAGATTGCCACCGGCGCGGTGGGCACGCCTGATGATGTCAAAACAGCCGCCGGGGCATTGGCCGGGTAAACCGGAACAAATTCTGGAATAAGTGAGAGATTATAAATGTTTGACCTGACAGGGAAATGTGCGCTGGTGACCGGTGCATCCGGGGGGATCGGCGGGGCGATTGCCAAGGTGTTGCACGCTGCTGGGGCTACCGTTGGGATCAGCGGGACGCGTGTTGACCCGTTGAATGCTTTGGCCTCCGAATTGGGGGACAGGGTGCATGTGTTGCCCTGCAACCTGTCCGATCCCGAGGCGGTCGATGCCTTGCCGAAACAGGCGATCGAGGCAATGGGCAGTGTTGATATTCTGGTCAACAATGCCGGGATCACCCGTGATCAGATTTTCATGCGCATGTCCGATGATGAATGGCAAAGCGTGATCGACGTGAACCTGACCTCGACCATGCGGCTTTGTCGCGGTGTGATGCGTCCGATGATGAAGGCGCGCTGGGGCCGGATCGTGAATATCAGTTCTATCGTTGGGGCCACGGGCAATCCCGGACAGGTGAACTATGCCGCCTCCAAGGCCGGGATGGTCGGGCTGACCAAATCCATCGCTTACGAGGTGGCCAGCCGTGGGATCACGGCCAATGCGGTCGCCCCGGGCTTTATCGCCACGGCGATGACGGACAAGCTGACCGACGATCAAAAAGACAAAATCAACGGCCAGATCCCCTCGGGTCGCATGGGCACACCCGACGAAATCGCCGCTGCGGTTCTCTATCTTGCCTCGCCCGAGGCGGGCTATGTCACGGGCACGACCTTGCATGTGAATGGCGGAATGGCGATGCTGTAACGGGGGGCTGCCGGACCATGCGGATCGGCGCCGCCTGAGGCCGTCCACAAAGGGCCTGTCCTTGAAATCGAGGGCGCTGTTCCCAAGTTGGGAAATGATTTGCCAACGCCGCGCCATGTGTTATAGGCGGCGCAGATTTGTCGGGGCGGGCCTCTTGAAGGTGCCCCGATCGTCCGGCCAGTCCGGGCATATTCCAAGGCCGCTCTCCGAACTGGGCAGGGGCAATAACGGGCCAGATGGCCCACGAGAACGATGAGGATTATAACATGAGCGATATCGCAGACCGCGTTAAGAAGATCGTTGTGGAACACCTGGGCGTGGAAGAGGACAAGGTTGCTGAAAACGCCTCGTTCATCGACGATCTGGGCGCAGACAGCCTGGACACGGTCGAGCTGGTCATGGCGTTTGAAGAAGAGTTTGGCATCGAAATCCCGGATGACGCTGCCGAAACCATTCAGACCTTCGGCGATGCGGTCAAGTTCATCACGGAAGCATCGTAAAACGACTGCAACCTGGTATTGGTTTCCTGAGGCCCTGTCTGAATGACGGGGCCTTTGCTTTTGCGATTTACGGAAAACTGGAAGAACGTGCTTTTAGGGTGATGTTTGTCTGGGAATACCCTTAGCAGCCGGTTAACTCCGCCACAGATCATTATCAAGGGGTCGTTATGGAGACAGCTAATTTTTACGGTACCCTGCTTGCGCTGTTTGTATTCTATGCCAAGCCAGGGCCCGGCTATTTGATGGAAGTCTCCCGTTTGATCTCAAGTGGGCTGCCGGTTGCGGTTGCAATTGGGATGGGTGCGATCGTGACGAACAGCGCAATGATCTGGATTGGAGGTCTTGGGCTTGCCAGTATTTCGAACCCTCTCACATTGGGTCTGTTGCAGGGGGCGGCCCTGCTTTATCTGTTCCTCTATGTTTCAGTCGCGATCTGGCAAGAACTGAAACGGCGCGAGGTGCCACAGACCAAGTTGAACGAGCGAGCCACCCTTTCAGGTTGGTTTGCTTTCGGATTGGTCAATGCGCTGATTAATCCGCTGAACGTTAGTTTCTACACGGCGATCCTTCCGGCGTTCCTTGTGGGACAGGATAAAGTCGGTGTTCTGATTTTTTTCAACATTGCCGCTCTTGGTTTTCTGATCCTGGCTCGATTGCTGTATTATGGGTTCGCAATATCGTTTCGGCGCATTATGAGCCGGGCATCGGTGTGGAAGGCCATTTCGATCTCAGCCCATTTGATTTTCCTTATCACGATGTTGTTCAGTGCTATGCCAACAGTGATGTCTTTACTCCGTGCGGCGTAAGCCTCTGCGGTCCACCAGGATAAGCGCGAGGGCGATCATAAGCGGGACAATGAAGTACCCCAACAAGGTCTCGGCGGTGTAAAGCAACATCGAACTATCGGACGGCGTGAGGGTTGGATGGCTGGCCCCGGCGAACGTCAATGTCGAAAAGATCAGCGCGTCACTCGATGAAACCTCAGCCAGCAAGGGCGCATTCAGCCCGGAAAACAGATAGGCCAGCGAGAAGAGTGGGACGGTGGCTGCCAGAAGCACCAGAACCGTCGCAATTTCAAGACTGAGAATAACTGGCCGCCTGAGGGAAAAAGTAGCGATAATCCACGAGCTGTAGGCAGCGCAGAATGCGGTAAAACTAACCACAACACCGTTTATTGATCCCGTGATTTCACCCACCATTCTGGGGTTCATATCGTCGGGGTGGACCATTAGCGCTAAAACAAACCCGACTGCTGCAAACGTAAGGGCGCTGAGCATCATCGCGATGGTTGCTTGTAGAGTTCGGTCTCGCCCCATACAGGTTTCCTTGGTTGATTTGGTGTGGAAGCTTGCGGGAAAATCACGCGGCGTACAATATGCGATGCACGTATTTCGCCGGACTGGTGTATTTGGCCGCGAATGCTGTATATCATGCAGATTAATAGTGGGCTGGTGTGGCCCCATGCAAACCTGTGATGTCAGGCGTCACCCGACATTTTGGGTTGTCCGCGATAGCACGGCTGCACCGAAAATCAGTGTTGGGCTGGCAGATGATTACGATAACGACATTTTTAAAGACGCTCTGTGTTACATGCCTGCTGCTGCTTGCGGCTTGCAGCATGCCCGATGGAGAACGCCGCGCCGTCCCAGCCCCAGCAGTACAGGCCATCGAGACGGCCAGCAATATCGCCGATTTGACGGCGAGTATTCTTGCCATGGGCCCGGGCATTGATCCCGAAGAGGCGGCGCGGGCGGCGCGCATCTCGTATGAACACACCGCGCAATTACGCCGCGAATACCAGATTACCGACAGCCCGTTGATCCATAACATCAAGGTCAATAACGGCACAAAACCCCGTGGGCTATGCTGGCATTGGGCCGAGGACATGGAAAAACGCCTGAAGGTCGAAGATTTTCAGACACTGGACCTGCACCGTGCCATTGCGAATTACGACAACTGGCGGCTTGAGCACTCCACCGTGATTATCAGCGCCAAAGGCGCGTCGATGTATGATGGCATCGTGCTGGATCCCTGGCGCAAAGGTGGCGTGCTGACGTGGAAGGCGGTGCGCGCCGATACCCGTTACAATTGGACTCCTCGGGCGGAAGTGTTTGATTGGAAACGTGAGCGGGGGTTGCTGACCACACGCTATGTGACCGTTGCGGGGGGCTAAGCGGCTCCTGAGATTGGTTTGGCACCGGGCTGGCTTGCCCCGCAAAGTTGACATTTGAGCGCCAAGTGGTGGTCACTGGCCCCGAAAGCGCACTTTGAGCCTGATTTGATCTATGTTGCGATGCTCGTAAACGTCCGCTGTTGGTGACACAATGCGATTCAATAACTCTGATACTTAGATCCGTTTTGAAGCCATAGCGTTGGGGGAGAGTTCATTGGCAAAAAACTTATTGAAGATATTGGGAGCGCAAAAACCAATCCTTTCAGCGCCTATGGCTGGCGCGGCAGGACCAGAATTAGTCGCGGCTGTATGCAATTCAGGGGGGTATGGAGTCATTCCACTTTGGACAAAGTCGAACGATCAATTGATTGCCGGAATTGACGAACTGAGGGCGCTCACCGACCAAAACTTTTCCGTAAATCTCAACCTTTCTTTCGACTACAAGGAACAGCTTGAGGCGTGTATCGATCAACGCGTGCACGGAGTATCTCTTTTCTGGGGAATGGAGCCCGGAGCCATTGAACGTGCGAAGGCAGGGGGCTTGGTTGTTTTGGTGAGCGTCGGGAGTGCAAAGGAGGCGAAAGTTGCGGCCGATGCTGGTGCTGACGTAATTGTCGCGCAGGGATGGGAAGCGGGTGGACATGTTTGGGGGCAGGTTTCGACCATGGCTCTTATCCCAGCAGTAGCGGATGCAGTAGAAATCCCAGTTGTAGCAGCTGGTGGGATAGCAGATGGACGCGCTATGGCTGCCGCGATGACGCTTGGAGCATCAGGCGTCTGGATTGGAACACGCCTGCTTGCGAGTAGAGAAGCAACTATCCATGAAACATATCGGACTGGCCTCTTGGAGGCGTCTGAAGCCGACACGCAGTGGGCGCATGATCTGTATGACGTAGATTGGCCTGACGCTCCCCATCGCGCACTTAGCAATTCCACATCACAGGCTTGGCATGAGGCAGGTCGTTCCGCGCCGGGCAATCGCCCGAACGAAAACGAGGTGATTGGCCATCGACCTACTGGAGAGCCGGTGGTCCGATATCAAAGTTACACCCCTTTGCCAGAAACATCTGGAGAGGTAGAGGCAATGTCCCTATGGGCGGGTCAAAGCGTGTCGCAAATCCGAGAGATTTCTTCAACGGCGGAAATCATCGAAGAAATCTACCAAGACGCAAGAAGGTGCCTGCAAACTGGAGGTTCAATCCTTTAGTGATAAGGCAATACCTCTTTACGAACCGTTTTTATGGCCAAAGCGAGGGCGCTTTATGGCGCAGTTCGTTAAGCGGTCATTGGCATAGCCGCAGCGAAGGCTCGCATCGTCCCGCAAAGCGGCCCATTTGAGATAATCCCACCCAGGGCGTACCGATGCCTGCATCGCTCATTTGCGGCGCAAATCTTCTCTATGATGCCGATTTAGAGACAGCGCGGGCCTGTGCTATACTGCATTAGGGGCCTGACCGGCATCTGCGCCGGGGGCTTTATCGAGATTCAAAGGGACGTGCTGCCATGATCATCTATCCCACGCTTGAACTGCACAACGGAAAATGCGTGTCGCTGACGCGCGGGCGGCTGGAAGAGCCTGTGATCTGGCATCGCGACCCGGTCGAAACCGCGCGCAGCTTTGCCGCGGCAGGGGCCGAATGGATGCATCTGACCGACATCAATGCGTTGATCGGTGACGGTGACAACAACGATCTGTCCGAGGAAATTATCCGCAGCGTGGGCATCCCTGTGCAAATGGGCGGTGGATTCCGCTCGCGCGAGGCGGTGGAACGTTGGATCGACAAAGGGGTCGGGCGGGTCGTGATCGGCACGCTGGCCTCACAAGACCCCGATCTGGTCAAGGAGCTGGCCAAGTGGTATCCCGACCAGATCGTTCTGGCGATTGACATCTTCCAGGGTCAGATGATGACCGATGGCTGGCGTCAACCCAGTGCTTTCAGCCCCGCGACCTTCATGGCGGAATTTGACAACACCCCTCTGGCGGGGATCATCCTGACCGATATCGACGCGGATATCGAAGAAAGCGATGGCAGCCTGGGTGTGATTTCGGGCCTTGCAGGCAAGACCCGGCATCAGGTGGTGTCGCGTGGTACGATCTCGCGTGCGGATGATGTGGTGCGCCTGAAATACATCCCGAATATCGAAGGCACCCTGATTGGGCGGGCGCTGATGTCCAAGGATATCGACCTTGTCGAGGTGCTGGAGTTTGCCCGCGCCCAGCCCGAGCCAACGGCAGAGTTTCAGTAAGCGCCCCCTTTTTCCCGGAATGTCCGAGCGCACGGCCCTGCCGATTTGCGGGTCGCGCTCTTGCTCCCCATAGCCAAGGCGCGGTAAGAGCAGGATATAACGATGGGGCGTTTCGCAAGACACCCTGAAAAACGAGATGAAAGGGGCAGCATCATGCGGCGCGTTGTTGTGACAGGCCTGGGATTGGTGACACCGCTGGCTTCCGGCGTTGAAGAAAGCTGGAGCCGTCTTCTGGACGGTCAATCGGGCGCGGGGCCAATCACCCGCTTTGATGCGTCGGATGTGGTGACCACCTATGCCTGCGAGGTGCCTTTGGGCGATGGCACGGACGGCACGTTCAATGCTGACGATCACATGTCCCCCAAAGAACGCCGTAAGGTGGATGATTTCATCCTCTATGGCATGGCCGCTGCGGATCAGGCCGTAAAGGATGCGGGCTGGACGCCTGAGGATGAAGAAAGCCTGTTGCGCACCGGCGTGATGATTGGCTCTGGCATTGGTGGCCTGCAGTCGATTGAACAAACCACGCTGCTGATAGCCGAGAAGGGCCCGCGCCGGGTCTCGCCCTTCTTTATTCCGGGTGCTTTGATCAACCTGATCTCTGGGCAGGTGGGAATCCGCTATGGGTTCAAAGGCCCCAACCACGCGGTTGTGACGGCTTGTTCCACAGGGGCCCATGCCATTGGCGATGCCTCGCGTATGATCATGTTCGGTGATGCCGATGTGATGATTGCAGGCGGGGCCGAGGCCGCGATTTGTCAGATTGGCATCGCCGGGTTCAATGCCTGCAAGGCGCTGTCGACCAAGCGTGCCGATGATCCCAAGGCAGCCAGCCGCCCCTATGACGCGGATCGCGACGGCTTTGTGATGGGCGAGGGGGCCGGGATTGTCGTGCTGGAAGAGTACGAACATGCCAAGGCGCGCGGTGCCAGGATTTATGCCGAAGTGGCGGGTTATGGCCTGTCGGGGGATGCTTATCACATTACAGCGCCCTCCGAGGATGGCGATGGCGGGTTTCGCTCGATGACTGCTGCGCTGAAGAATGCCGGGTTGACCCCGGGGGATGTGGATTACATCAACGCCCACGGCACCTCGACGATGGCCGACACGATCGAGTTGAAGGCGGTGGAACGTCTTTTGGGTGACAAGGCCGATCATGCGACCATGAGTTCGACCAAATCCGCCACCGGCCACCTGTTGGGCGCGGCGGGTGCGATCGAGGCGATCTTCTCGATCCTCGCGATCCGTGATCAGGTGGCACCGCCCACGATCAATCTGGACAATCCGGCGGTTGAGACGCCGATTGACCTGGCCCCGAACGCCAAGCGCGAGCGTGAAATCAACGTCGCATTGTCCAATTCCTTCGGGTTTGGCGGCACCAATGCCTCGGTTCTGTTCCGAAAGGTGGATTGAGTCATGTGGCGTCACATCGCGTCGAATGCGTTCACCTTTCTG
>Ga0316205_10003798_pt1 | contig 13874 bp, 13 predicted proteins | sample 3monthpyrite_MG_FD_204941 | JGI IMG/M metagenome (GOLD analysis project Ga0316205, IMG submission 204941) | Microbial mat bacterial communities from mineral coupon in-situ incubated in ocean water Damariscotta River, Maine, United States -... | ecosystem: Environmental > Aquatic > Marine >... | reverse complement strand
GTGCTCAAACGCATTTTCAGACTATGCTGTAAATCTGCAAAGCTAGCTTTCCGCTTTCACTTAGTCTGTTTAGATGCTCGCTCATCTGCCTTGATAACCCTATTAACAACGATTATAAACACTAATTAAATTACTGATTTTACTTAAATTCAACATAACGGCCCGGCTAAAAAATGTAGGGCATTTCGGAGAGAATATCTGTCCACCAGTAGAAAATTTGCTAAGAGAACGAACCTTTCGGAAACGCCTGCCTGCCCTATGTTTTTTAGCCATTGTTGTGTTTTAGTAGCCGCCTTCCCCAATGTTTCTTTATAGTACTTTGTCCTTTTCTTTTTTGTCGAGCGAAGGACATTTTTAATAATAGCTCTTTGGGTTGGCCATGCAAGCTCTTTTGCAAACTTTGGTCTGCGAGTTGGCATTGTGTGGTTTGCAAATGTGCTTGCATTGAATTGGCTATTTAATAATTTCAAAAATCAAGATTCCTATACTCAAAGCAAGAGAGACAATCAGTAATATTTTCAAAGTCTTAATCTCCTTTTGATTTCCTTCAATCTTCGTGGTTAAATTGGTCTTCATTTCTTTTATCTCGTCTTTAAGATACCTACCAATATTTTCAAGTTTTCCCTGCGTGTTTTGTAACCCTTGATTAATTCCTGTGACCGAAGCATCAAGCTTGTCAAGGCGGGTTGGAAAATCTACCTTGTCAATTTTGTCAATGAGTTTATCTGCTCTGCCAACCAGTTCTTGGTATTTAGCAGTCAGCTCTTTGACCTCCTGTAACTGCTCTTTGTACTTGGCTTGCAGTTCTTGTCCGTTTTCTGTGATGTCTTTTGAAAGCCGTTTGGCATCTTCAATATACTTTACAGCACCATCAAGTCTTGAAAGTTCGGACTGCAATGATGCCAGCTCCTTATGTATTTGTTCTTTCATATTGCGTTAGAAATTTGTCGTTAAACTGCTTTAACCACTCATTATGGTGGTTCAGCAAAAGTAGTTCTGTTATTTCCGTAACTGTGCTGTCCAGTTTGGTATTATATTTCAGCAAGCTATTCTTGAATGTATAGGCTGTATTAAAGAAGCTGTCAAATTCCATTTCTTTGGTCTCTTTGAATATCCGAAAACCGTTCATTGCTTCTTCTGCGGCTTCACGTATAAAGAGTTCGTTTGTAGAATCAATAAGAAATAGCGAAAACGACTTGAGTAGAAGTAAAGCTCCATTCTCCGGATTTTCAGTAAGCAACCGGACACATGCACCTCTCAAGTGTTTTAAATTGTCAATGTTACCTTCGGTTTCGTTAATATACTTCCAAACCAAATCAATACTGAACTCCTTTCCTTCTTCGGTTTCTTCCACTAAAAAGGGATAGTATTTAGAGTTGAAATAGACATCTAAATATTCCCGAAACGCCTTATCTCCTTTATTTATTGATTCATTGCAAGCGTCTTCCATTGCGTCAATGGCCGCCTTTCTCTTTTTAGCTATTTCGCTGTAAACAAAGTCAATGAGATAGCCCAAACATTTCTGTATTACACTGTTACCCTTGTATTCATGAACATCTTGTAATACTTTGGCAGCCCTTTCCTCTGACAAATACCGTCTTAAATATTTGTGTAGATGATTGATGTACTCTTGGTCTTCTTTTTTGGAAACAAAGAGTGACAGTGTCTTGGAGTTGTAATCTACTTCATAGTCGTCAACTACTCCAACAGTGGAAAGGCGATAAATGGTTTTAAATGTGTCGTGCTCGTCCCTGATTTTTGGGAATAACTTTTTGACCTCTGTGCCAATTTCTTCTTCAAATCCTATGCTTCGGCCAGTAGCTTTGTAGAATTCTTTTGAAAGATTGGCAAGAAAGTCGTCTCCATTAAAACAAAAAGCGCTTGCTTTTCTAACGATACGCTCAGTAAATTCATCGGCAGCGTTTCTTTTCAATAGGTCTGTGATGCGCTTGATTTTGTCATTTCGAAAACCTACTACAATAGGCGATAAACGTTCACCAACTTTAGCGTTCGCAAGGAGTTTTTCGATTCCCGGAGCGGGTTTGGGCTCTATCTCCTCAGTGAGCCAAGTAACAAGGTTGCTGTTGGCAGGTCGGTTGCTCTCAATGAGTGATTTGAGTTGCGTTAATGTGCGATTGGATTCCGCAAACTCAAAAGTTCTTGTGTCAGGATGAATTGACAATTTATTTAAGTCAATATACCCGTATCCTCTTTGGAACGCTTCATTCAGATACAACCTTGTAGGATTGTCATTTGGCCAGAAATTGAGGTGTGCGTTGATTCCAAGTTCATTCTGTAGTTGTTCGGTCAGTTCATTTGAATAATTGTCTGCTGGAAAAGTGATTTCGTTCAGGATTTCATAGATAACCGATTTCTCTTTCAACTCTCCCTTAAAAGAATTTTGGTAAAAACTCTCCAGAATTTCCTTGTCAGAACTGTGCTGGCTGTAAAGAATATAACATAAAGCATTCTTCCTGTCCCTGCCAGCGCGTCCGGCCTCTTGGTAAAACCCTTCTATTGAACTTGGATAATTGAAATGAACTGTAAAACGAACATTCGGTTTGTCTATGCCCATTCCAAACGCTTTAGTGGCAACAAGAACGTTTAATTCATTGCTCAGAAACTTTTCTTGAGAGATTTCAGACATCTGTTCCTCTTTCGCTATTTCTTCTTCATTCTCTCCCGATGAACCCATGTAGGTTCCGACTTTGGTAACAGATAACTCCCTTGATATTTTCGCACTCACACTTTTGACACCACTGTTAATTCTTTCGCTTTTATGAGGGCAAAAGACAAGGCCTGCGTTCAAATACTGTCCATTGCCTCCAAAGAAGTTATCAGCTTTGTAATTACTTAGAGCATGGGAGTTATTGTTAATGCTTTCTAATTCAGATGGCGTATTACGGATTAATTCAAGCAAATGAAATTGCTTGGCTTCTCCAACAGCCTGTTTAACCATAAAAGCATTGTTTGGATTTTCTACAGATTCCAAATCAATCGGAGTTGAAATGACTTGATAGTGCAATTCCGGCCTCTCCATTCCCTGTGAACGCAAGACACCTTCATCACCAATGTCCAGTTCTCGTTGAACATCAGAAAGCACATCAAAAGAAGCAGTTGCAGTTAATCCGACAATTGGAATGGATGGAACGAACTCACTGTTTTTGTTGCTCTTTGTTGCACCCTTTCGTTTGCAATGCACTCTAGCATTTCGGCCTAAACGCAAATATGAAGTTCTGAAATCGTGTCCCCATTCCGATACGCAATGCGCTTCATCTACTACGCAATAGCTGAAATAGTTATGAAGTCTGTCTGCCATTTCCGTGATTTTATCCCGGAATGACTTTATTTGAAGTCGCTCAGGCGATATAAATGTGAAAAGTACTTCGGCATTCATCATTTTGTTGGTGGCCAGTTCCCTTTCCTTGGCCGTTTTCAGCGATGAGTTGATGAATACTGCAGCGTCAATATTATTTCGTTGCAGTCCTTCGAACTGGTCTTTCATCAGTGATTTTATCGGGTCAACGACCAGCGCAATACCTGGTTGAAGTAAAACAGAAAGCTGATAAGTCAATGATTTTCCTCCTCCCGTTGGAAGTAGTCCAACAACGTTTTCAAGCTGTAGTGTACGGTTTAAAATTGACCGTTGTCCTGGTCTAAAACTGTCTTTGCGAAAAATGTCGGTTAATAGAGATTCAAGAGCATCTTGCCGTTCTTTGATGCTATGCTCGTTTTCGTATGCTTCTGTAATCTCCTGTACTCGGTAGTTTGTAGTTTCATCTACCAAAATCGGGGCATACTTGATTAAATCGGTAGTGTAAAATCGCCTTTTCGAAACAGGTGCGTAAGATGACTTTACAATCGCAAACTGCTTGGCATTTTTTGTGTAGTCATCTGATTTTATGCAACTTCTTTGAAGAACGGAGCAGTCAATAAGGAAATCGCATTGCCTGTTTCCAATTTTACCAATGTCCTCAATCTCTGATTGGTGCTTTCTGTTGAGTTTACAGGAACGGAATTCTTGAGTATTGAACACTTGTAATTTGATTTCCGGGAACTTTCTTTCCTTTCCTTCAAGTGTTAAGAGATTGTCGAATAGCCTTTTCAATCCTTCAATCGCCAAAAAGGCTCCGGGAACGTCACGTTCTATTATCGTAATATTCCATTCTTGGTCATTCAAACTCAAATGACCAGCTGCCAACCATTGCAGAATTGTTTTTTGAATTCTGGCGATGGCAAAAGGTGAAAGGGCAAATTGTAGTGCGTCTAAGCCGGATTCTTGTGAGTATAAAGGGTTTTGATAGTTCTCTTGGATTGAAGCGAAATAATCATTAATCGCAAACTCCTTTATCTTGTCAATTGCCGGAGAAATATTCTGAAAGTCGGCTGTTGTAATTCGAACCGTTTTTTCCCAATTCGCCTTGATAGCAGCATCATCCCGCAAATCGTCCAATTGCTTTTGGGTCGTTTCTTGATGCTGCGAGCCGTCAATTTCAATTATTAGTCCTTTCTTGCCATTGATAGGATATGGAAGTTCTATTGCAAAATCCACATGCTGGACGCTAAAATTGTCTATTGCTCCGGTAATATAACGTTCAAACCCTTCTTGAACATCGGTGGCAAATCGCAATATGGACTCGAAATTTCTTTGAGGTTCTATAAGTTGAACAAAATGCTGCCCCAGATATTCCGGAATTATTGAAAACAAAAATCCTTCCTCATATTGACTGCCCAACCGTTCCCAAGATTCTATAAGTCGTCCATATTGGTCATTACTCTTGATTCTCGGATCAATGATGTGAAAGGCTCGGAATAATAGTTTCTCAAATTCAGGGTTGTGTTTTTTGTAAGTGAAAGAAATGGTGCCTACTTCATTTTTACCTATTTCAGTTACTTCAAAGGCTTCAGCAAAAGATTGTTCAATAAAGGTTGATGGTTTTGTGGGCAATCCTCTTGAAATGATGTTGTTCGCAACTGCAACAATTGGGTCAACATTGCCCTGTTTCTGGTCAAGATTTGTTTTGATGTCAAAATAGGAAAGGTATTGGGTCAAACCGGCAAGATGTCTCTTACTTTCTGTGTCCTTATAGAGGTCAAAAATGCTGTCAAGTATATATCCTGCTTGTTGTTGCATTATGTTTTTCTGTTCAAAGTTCTCATTTCAGGGCGATGGCAAAATTTGGCTCTTTTGTAAAGCTTTGGTGGTGCGGCTGGTTTGTGCGGCTTTGCAGATGTGCCAAATGTGCGGAGGCGGAAATTATTAAAAATGTGAAGCGGGGGCTTTTAATTTTTCCATTCTGGTCAGTTGTCCAATTCCTGCAAGGTTGATGTGCAGTACTGAATTGTCCTATGGAATCCGTCTCAGTCATTTTATTTTTATTTTCTCTTTCGCTCATTTATAGCACTAATTTTTCTTGGCGGCTATTAAACACAACGGTCTCGGCTATGAGTAGTTGCGTGGTTTAGCACTTAACTTTGCAAGTACACACCAAACTGAAAATCCGCGAGGATTTTCAGAAATAGGCGAGAACAAGCAATTACTTATAGCCATTGTTGGGCACAGTTTTTATTCAATTCTTAATTTGTCTGCTAAATTTGTCAATACAAATCTATTTCCTATATCAGTCAATCTAAAATTCCCATTATCTAACTTTATTATTTTCCTATGTGAATTTGATGATAACTTTTTCAAAGAATTTGTAATACTAGATTGAGCTTTCTGAACGTGTTTGCCAATATTAGTCCTGTTAAATCCATTATTTCCTGCATAATGAAGAAGTATTAATATTTCTTCATCTGTTGAGCAATCTGTTCTTTGAACCATTAACTGACCATCGTAATCGCCAATTACTGGCAAATCAAATTCCAAAATATTTCGAATAATGTCTTCTACTAAATCCAAGTCAGTAGTTAGGAAAATTCTCAAAAATTCGGATAGAACCCATTTACTATTCGCAATTACTAAACTCGAATCTAAATGATTTGCAGAATAATTATGATTTATGTGTACAGCACCTCTATCAGAACGAAACTTGTAAATTGTTCTAATAACATTGGTTGTGTGAGAGGCAGATTTTCTTTCAGGATAGTTATGCGAGTTGCTATTATTTGAATCCTCCACATAATCTAAACAACTACCAACTCCTTTATTATAATTTAAAGTACCTGAATCTTGATGGTATAAAATTCTTGCAGCTGCTTCGGCAAATTGTCCACCATCTAAAGTTGCAGGTTCCCAATCACGTAATATAAAACGAGATTCTAATGAGTTGTATTCATTAATAAGTTGCTCAAAAAGTGTTGGGTCTAATGGGGGACAAATATTTGCTATTAATGTTGCTTTGTCCATTAATTAGAAATTATCTTATCAAATTCTTCAAGCCCTTTTCTATTAATCTTGTATTTAGTTACAGAGCCCTTTTTACGAACAGAATCAGCCGCAAAGAATTTTGAGTTTGCTTTAATTTTGTTAGCTGCGTTTGGACGTTTTATTCGAACACCTAATTGGTCAGTAATCTTTTCGATATCGCCTGTTGTAATGCTTGTGTTGTGGTCGTAAACCTTATTCACAAAAGCAAAAATCATTAGAATACGGTTTAATTGATTCGATTTTTTCAAAATCTTTTGTTCTACTACATCGTGGTTTTCCGCATCGTAGATAGCATTAACGATTTTAACAACGTCAATGCCATTATCGTCATCATCTGATTCCTCTTCTATAGATAATTCAGGTTTTGCTTTGACAGATGCTGTTGGTTTTACTACGGCTTTAGTTTCTTTTGAAGGGTTGGTTTTGATAGTTTTCGGAACATCCTTTGTCAATTCAGTCAATTTAGTTTCCACAAATGCCTTGTCAGTTGATTCAATTTCAACTTCGAAATCTCCACTTTTGTATTTAATTCGATAATTTTCTGCCATTTTCTAAATTTTATTTAGTTAGATATTCGTTTCTTTCAAATTGTGCCCAACGATAAAGCTAAAATGAGCCTTTACAGTCAATCTGACTCGGGATGTTGATTTTAGCGATTGTTATGTTGAGTATTGTGTTGTTCATGTGAAAACTAATACGTAGTTGAGTACCATCAAATGGTGGTTTCCCTTGGTGTTTGCATTGACATTTTACCCAAGGGTAAGTGCAGTGAAAACGGGAAAGCATTAATGTGTAATTTAATTTTTAAGTAAACAAACGATTTTAGTATTAATAGGGTTACGATTTTAGTATTAATAGGGTTAGCAAGTCATGGTTTGAGTGCTCAAACGCATTTTCAGACTACGCTGTAAATCTGCAAAGCTAGCTTTCCGCTTTCAATTAGTCTGTTTAGATGCTCGCTCATCTGCCTTGATAACCCTATTAACAACGATTATACACACTAATTAAATTACTGATTTTACTTAAATTCAACATAACAACGGCATAACACGCACTCTATTCATGTTATCCCTGTTGCATCTGTAGGTTTTATTCATGTTATTATTGAATTAATGAGGCTAATATGAATAAAACCGAATTAATTTCAAAGTATAAACATCATCTTACGCTAAAGAATTATAGTGAAAATACGTTGCGTTCTTACCTTAATGGCTTACTCATCTTTTTAGATTTTATCAAGGTTCATAATATTGAAAAAGTTACAGGATCAGTTTTAGAATCATTTTTTTATCATGCCAAAAAGGAAATGGGTTACAGTTACTCGATGATGAAACAACTTCTGGCTTCTGTTAAATTTCTGTATCAAGATGTACTAAAGCGAAACGTTGATTTCGACTTCAACATCAAAATGAAAAAACCTTCAACTGTAGCAGAAGTATGAAGGATGTGAAAAGCCCGATTGAAGAAATGTTGATTTAGTAGAGAATTGCGGTAATTAAAAAAAGGAATCAAGTTTTCACTCAATCGCCTAAAAAAAATTGAAGTATTCGCTATGCATGCTGCTTCGCATTCAGTGTTTGCATTCCATCCATTCCAAATGCTAATGAGGAGGGGAGGAGGAGGCGCTTATGTTATTCATTCATCTCAGAAAGTGGTCGTATTCCAAAAATTAATAAATATCCTATCATCCAGAATTCCCCAATGGTTGCTGGAATAGTTAAGAAATTTACTACAGCTCCTTCCATTCCAGCATAATATAGGAGGGTGCTTAAAATGTATCCGATTCCACCAATTACCAATGTATATCCTAGCCAAATGGGCATTCGTTGAGAACTGATTACAACGTATCCCATAGGAATAAGCCATAAACCAAAGAAGATGCTACCTGCTGCCCAAGCATGCTTTATTATTGATTGTAACACTGAAATGAGTAGTATTTGTTCATCCATTGCTATAGAAGAAACTGAAATATCTAAAGTCGATGCCATAGCAATAGCGCTTATCATTATCGCAACTGCATTAATCGTACCCCAAATTGCAATTGACCATGCAGCCCATTCATTAATCGACCTGAAAAGCTTATAGAACCAAACGGCCGTCAAAACTTGAGAAAGGATGATGGTAAATTCCAGTAATAAACGTATTCGGACTATGGACTCACCATCCATAATATTTTGTAAGGTCGCTACCGCATCTCCTGAGATAAATATTTTAGGGTGGTAGTAGAGAAATCCTAATACTCCTGAAATAGCCATCAAGAGGTACCAAATACCGGTAATTCTTGCCGTTTTTACTAACTGTTTTTGTGTGTCCATTGAAACCGAATGTAGTAGACTTTAATTATTGATCTTGGACTATGACGTTTAGGGTTCTTACTTGTTACAGACCTACAACATAGCAAACAAAAAAGGCGACCAAGTTTTCACTTAATCGCCATTGAATGTGAAAACAGGACGAATTACGCTTCTTGTTTCACATTAAGTGTTAGAATACCGTCCATTCCAAATGCACCAAAAACGCCTTGGTGAATTTCTTCTAATGCTTCATTGTATGGTTTGATGTGCGTTCCCATACCCATGTTGTCGACCACGGTACGAACTGGTCGCTCGCCAGCTGTTGTTTCGATTACATGTACGATTGCATCAGCAACCTGCTGTGGATCCTGGTCTGGGTTACCAGCAAGTGCATTTACAAAGCTTAATCGCCAGAATTCGAATGCGGATCAATCTATTTCAAACAATTAAAACTCAATCAATTATCAAAAAGAAGAAGCCAATATGGAAACAGTAAAAAACTTTATTGAAGCAGTTAATAGTCAGGATACTGAAACTGTAATTGAACTTGTGCATCCGGATTACATTCAACATAACCTGTTTATACCAACTGGTAGAGAAGCTTTTATAGGATTATTTCCGGTTCTAGAAGAATTCAAGACAAAAGCTGAGATGGTAAGAATGTTTGCTGACGGAGACTATGTAGTTATGCATAATATCTGGAGAAATGCGACTCCATTAGGTGCCCCTGAAATGGTTTCTTTCGATGTGCTCCGTATTGACGAAGATGGTTTAATTGCCGAGCATTGGGATGCACTAACACCTCTGGTAGCTGAAACTACAAGCGGGAGAACGCAGACAGATGGGCCAACCGAAATCGTAGATTTAGACCAAACCGAAGCAAACAAAGCTTTGGCTACAGGGTTGGTTGAAGATGTATTAATGGGGAAAAATCCAGCTAACATTACAAATTACATAAGTGCAGAAATGTATCACCAACATAATCAGGGTATTAAAGATGGACTTGCGGGAATTATGGAAGCCGTGGAGTACCTAACGTCTCAGAACAACATGTTTAAATACACGGAAATACATAAAGTTATTGGGATGGGTAATTTTGTATTGACCATCAGTGAAGGACAATGGAGTGGCAAAACTCAGGTATTTTATGATTTACTTCGCTTTGAAGATGGTAAAGCAGTGGAACATTGGGACGTGATTCAACCTATCCCTACTGAGAAACTAGCGAATGAGAATACCATGTTTGGATTCTAAATCGATTCCTTTATTAGGATGATCGCTTAAAGAGGATCTCATTTCGACGATCCTCTTTTTTTATTTTAATTAATCTCGTTTATTGAGGCATGTCACCAACTGAATATCTCATCATTTTTGAATCCATTATATATGGAATTGTAGTCGCACAAATTATTATCGGGTGGGGGAGAATGATTCAACAGCGAGGGACCTACAAACATTATTGGGCACATACGCTTTTTACAGTTTTGTTCTTCTTAGTTGCTGTTCAGAATTTTTATTCTGCTCAGGATTTTGCAACCTATGAATTTGTATTTAACTCACTATCCTTTTTAGGGTTTGTCATCATTGCCCCGACAGTAGTATCAGTTATAATATTTCTTGTAATCCCTGAAAATTTAAAAATGGGTCGATTTTAGAGAACTGATTCTTAAATAATTTCCACCTATCTCAATAGCAATTTTCATCTACATGATTAGTGTAGTAATTGGAAACATCCTGTAAAATGGGTTTACTCTATTGTTGTGGTTACCCCATGTTTTTATGGCAATTTTCTATATCGCAGTACTTGTCACAAGAAAGCTAAGGATTTTTGAGTTTTTAGTAATTATTTCAATTTTTTTTATTGGGATATTCCTATGGGTTAGATAGACTATAAATTAAATGTGAAATTAGTATTCAGTTATTACCGAGCTAGTAAAAGTTTAATCTCAGAATTTTCAAAAACCTGCGATTCCAACTCCGAACTCAAAGCCAATTTCACCATAGCTTTTGCGAGATCAACATCGTTAATTCCCATTCCAGGGAAAAGTTTATAAACTACATTGGAAAGTGGGACGGCTAACTTATAAATCCATCCCGCTGGTTGGCGGTTTCCCGTCGGCTTGATGTAACCGGGACGGAAGATGTATTTTTTAGGAAAGGATGTCTCATTTCTATAATTCTCTGCTCATCCCTTGGCTTTGGCAAAAGTAATGGAGCTTTCTTCGGATGGATCGGCTCCGGCGGCACCAAATAGACAGAATGTGAGATTAGGAGATGTTTCTTCTAATACATTAGTAAGTGCCTTTTGATAGACACCCAGACAATGAATGCAGGCATCAATTCCAACCAATTCATCTTTCAATTCAGCAATATTTAAGAATTCCGAAAGAATCAATTCTGTAAGTATTGAATGTTCAACACCTGTCTTTCGCCGACCAATATATAAAATAGAATCAACGTTAGAACTTTCAAGAAGCAGGCTCAATACGCGCTGACCCACCATGCCGGTGGCTCCGGTGATTAATATGTTTATTGGCTTATTTTTTATATGAAAGTGGCGAGAAGGGGTGTGGAATGCAAATGGGAAAAATGAGATAAGCGAAGCGAATTCTTATTCAACGCTCAGATATGGCGATGTGGCATAACCTTTCTAAACTATACTAAAGTAGTGAAACTGCCAAACACCACCACAGTATCCACGAGAAATGCGTTGCGAAAGAGAAAGGCCAGAAAGAAAAAAGTATCCAGAAGCTCAATAATAACAGAATGGGAAGATTCACGGGCAAGTCGCACTGAAGTATCAAATATGCAGTTTGGCCATTCACCATATCGTTTTTTACCAGCTTTTTGAAACCACAAGAACAAGGTTTAATTCTTATTTTAATTGTACCTTATCGAAAGGAATTTTCAATTCTCTATTCGTTGTTTGAGCTTATTCTCTGTTAAGAGAACTCTCTCTAATTGAATTTTGGTGATTCAATTGATGTAAGGTATTGCCATCACTTCCGCATAATTCACATCTAAAGAGGATTCACAGCTTATTTTATTGATAGGCAGTCCCAATTTTAAGAGAACATTCTATGAAAACTATTGGAGTTGTTGGAACATCTAAAAAAGAAGATGAACGTAGGCTGCCCATTCATCCCCATCATTTGATAAGACTTACTGAAGAAATCAGGAAGAAATTAGTCTTTGAAAAGGGCTATGGGAAACCTTTCAAGATTGATGATGATGAGATTTCATCGTATTCAGTTGGTGTTGCCGCCAGAAGCGAGATACTTTCAGATATTGGATCAGTAATCATTACTAAACCTGTTTTGTCCGATTTAGAAGAACTAAAAGAAGAAGGAGTTCTTTGGGGTTATCCTCATTGTGCTCAGCAGTCGGAAATTACTCAATTAGCTATTGACCGTCGGTTGACCTTAATTGCATTTGAGGATATGTTCGTGTGGTCTCCCAGCGGTATTCAGGGGCGTCATACATTTTATAAAAATAATGAGATGGCTGGTTATTGTGCCATTCTTCATGCTATGCAATTAAAGGGAATTGATGGACATTATGGAAACCAGAGAAAGGTAATAATCTTCAGTTTTGGAGCAGTAAGCAGAGGAGCCATTTACGCCCTAAAAGCTCATGGGTTTAGAGATATAACAATTTGCATCCAAAGGCCAGATCACGAGGTAAGAGAAGAAATTCTTGATGTTCATTATGTTAGGATTAAAAAAGGAGTTGAAGGAGGGGCCAGAATGTTGGTAGTGGAACATGATGGATCAGAAAGACCATTAACAGAGTTAATAAGCGAATCAGAAATTATCATTAATGGCACATTCCAAGATCCAAACAACCCTCTGGATTTTGTAACTCATGACGAAAAAGCATGTTTACGAAAGGGTAGCTTAATTATAGATGTGAGTTGTGATGAAGGAATGGGTTTCTACTTTGCCAAACCCACAACATTTAAGAATCCAATGTTCTCAGTTGATGATATAGACTACTATGCTGTTGATCATACCCCAAGTTACTTATGGGAGAGTGCAACAAGATCCATTTCTGCAGCATTAATAGTACATCTTCAGACTGTTCTTGATGGAAGAGAAGCATGGAAAAACAATGCGACTATTCGGGAAGCAATTAATGTAGACCAGGGAGTTATACAAAAGAATGAGATTCTTCAGTTCCAAAATCGAGATCGTGAATATCCTCATTATATTATGAAGTGATTGCTGCCAACGGTCTCGGCTATGAGTAGTAGCGTTGGTTAGAACTTATCCGCCAGCTGGCGGAACACACCAAACTGAAAATCCGCGAGGATTTTCGTAAGTAGACGAGAACAAGCAATTACTTATAGCCATTGTTGGCGGTAGTTTTTATTTCAGTCGTTTTTTAATATCCATTCTCTGATGCAGAATTCTAACGATTTCAACAATTTCATTTTCGACTTTTCTGTAAAAAATCAAATGCGATTTGATTTTCGTTACTCGATAGCTTTTTCGAGTTTGTTCTGCGGATTTTCCAATCAAATAATTGTCCGCAATATATTCAATCTCTCCGATTATTAGGTCGTAATATCTGTCAGCTTGCTCTTTAGACCATTTATGAAAAGTATAAAGCCAAATATCATTTAAATCATCAATCGCTTGTTTACTTATTCGATACTTGTTTTTACTCATAAGTGTTGGCGATGCAATTCCGTCAGATTTTGTTTTGGGTCAAAATTTTCTACAAATCCGCTTTGTTCGCCGACTTCAAGAGCTTTAATCAGTTCTCGTTCTTTTTTTTCTTCACGTTCTAACAATCGCAATGCTGAACGAATTACCTCGCTAACAGAACTATATCTACCAGATTTTACTTCGTCTTTAATGAAATCCTCAAAATGATTTCCGAGTGATATTGATGTGTTTTTTCCCATTTTGACTATATTTTCTTCAAATATACCAAATCTTGGTAACGTAGCCAAATTGCACACAACCGGTTTTGTATAAGATTAGTTGCGTGTTTAAAGCACCTAATTTAGCAAATACAAACCGAATAGAAAATCCGCGAGGATTTTCGTAAGTAGGCGAGAACAAGCAATTACTTATAGCGATAAAGCTAAAATAAGCCTGTACAGTCAATCTGACTCGGGATGTTGATTTTAGCGATTGTTATGTTGAGTATTGTGTTGTTCATGTGAAAACTAATACGTAGTTGAGTACCATCAAATGGTGGTT
>Ga0316205_10003797_pt1 | contig 13877 bp, 14 predicted proteins | sample 3monthpyrite_MG_FD_204941 | JGI IMG/M metagenome (GOLD analysis project Ga0316205, IMG submission 204941) | Microbial mat bacterial communities from mineral coupon in-situ incubated in ocean water Damariscotta River, Maine, United States -... | ecosystem: Environmental > Aquatic > Marine >... | reverse complement strand
AGCTTTTTTATAAAGGTCTAGCGATGAAAACCCTATCCGAAAATGCTGCGTTTGGTGGCACACAAGGCGTTTATAGCCACGAGTCCGAGGCCTGCGGATGCGAGATGACCTTTGCTGTCTATCTGCCGCCTGCCGCCAAAGAAGGGCCGGTGCCGGTGCTTTGGTATCTTTCGGGCCTGACCTGCACGCATGAAAACGCCATGGTAAAAGCGGGTGCTCAGGCCTGGGCCGCGGAGGCGGGCATTGCGCTTGTGTTTCCTGATACTTCGCCGCGTGGTGAAAGCGTGGCCGATGACGAGGCCTATGATCTGGGCCAAGGCGCGGGGTTTTATGTAGATGCAACCGAGGCCCCATGGGCACCGCATTTTAACATGTGGACCTATATCGCTGACGAACTTCCAAAGCTGCTATTTCGGAATTTTGACCTTATGGAAGAGGCGCAAGGGATTACCGGCCACTCGATGGGCGGCCACGGCGCGCTGACTCTCGCGCTGAATCATCCTGAGCAATATCGTTCGGTATCTGCATTTGCCCCGATTTGTAATCCGGCGGATTCTGACTGGGGGCGGATGCAGCTTACAGCATATCTGGGAGCGGATGAGGCCAGATGGCAGCGCCACGATGCCAGCAAACTGATGGGTGCGCGGGGGTTTCCGACGCCGATATTGATCGATCAGGGGAGTAATGACCAGTTTTTGGGGCTGCTCAAGCCGGAAACACTGGCGCAAGCGATGGCAGCAAAGCGGCAGGCAGGCAGCTTTCGGATGCAGCCGGGCTATGATCACTCCTATTTCTTTGTGGCCAGTTTTATGGAAGACCATATAATGCACCACGCAGAAATACTGCACAGCATATAAGGATGGAGTCTATCGCAAAAATCGTGATGGCTTTTTTGGTATTGTTCTGGGTAGGTGCGGCGCAGGCCGGGCTTCCTGTGCGTATCCAAATTGGTGAAGCGGTATTTGAACCAGAAGCCGAGGTGAGCTTCCGGCGCAATTTGCGCACGCTCTCCACCCCACCGTTTACGCTCAAAATGCAGGCGCCGGATATCGAGGCTTTTGCGGTGTTTACCCAAGGGCGCGAAGGCCAGCCGATGCAGGTGTTTGTGTGCAACGAGGTGGTGTTTTCCCCCGATCTTCGGCAGCAAATCACCAACGGGCGTATTGATATTCACACAGCAATGGTCAATGGTCGGCTTGAAGTTTTTGTAACGCAGGGCTGCCCGTGACCATCATCTATATCGACGCCGATGCCTGCCCCGTGAAGGACGAGACCCTGCGCGTGGCAGACCGGCACAAGCTTCAGGTTTTTCTGGTATCCAATGGTGGCTTGCGGCCCAGCCCGCACCCGCTGGTGGATATCGTGGTGGTGGATGACGGCCCCGATGTGGCCGATATGTGGATCGCGGATCGGATAGGCCGGGGCGATATTTGCATAACCGGTGATATACCGCTGGCGGCAAAATGCCTTGAAGCCGGTGGCCGGGCCTTGCGCCACAATGGCGAGGCTTTCACCAAATCCAATATCGGTAATCAGCTTGCCATGCGCGATTTAATGAACGATGTGCGGGCGGCGGACCCGTTTCATCAGGGCCGCGGGAAGCCGTTTTCAAAAGCGGACCGCAGTAACTTTCTAAACAAACTTGAGCGCGAGGTGCAGGCGGCAAAACGCGAAAATGTCTGAGCTGGAAATTGATTTCACCACTGGTGCGGTGGCGCACCGGTTGCGCTTTGGCGGTGGGCTCGGGCAAGACCTGCCCAAAGCGGTGGGGATGAAAAAGGGGATCCGCCCGCATGTGGTCGATGCCACGGCCGGGCTCGGGCGCGATGCGTTTTTGCTCGCATCGCTTGGTGCCCGCGTGACGATGATAGAGCGCTCCGAGCACATGCACGGGCTGCTAGCCGACGCACTTGCGCGGGCAGCCAATAGTGACGTAGCGGAGATTGCTGCGCGCATGGAGCTCTTAAAAGGGGACGCCAAAGCGCTGCTGCCCGGGCTGAGGCCCGAGGTGGTTTTGGTTGATCCGATGCACCCGCCACGAGGTAATTCGGCGCTGGTCAAGCAAGAGATGCGGCAACTGCGCGAAATTGTCGGTGAAGATCCGGACGCGCTGGAGCTTGTGCAGGCGGCGCTGTTGAGCGCACGAAATCGCGTGGTTCTGAAATGGCCCCGAAAGGCGGCAGCGCTTGAAGGGCTCCCCAGACCGTCCCACCAGATTTTGGGGAAATCAACACGCTATGATGTGTGGATCACCGGTTGATCAAGTGCCTAATCCTTCAAAAACTATGGGCGAGTTGAAGGCAGAAACCGCGGCTAAATTGAAATAAGGGCCGATGGGCAAAGCCACGGCGGCAGATATCTATCGGTTGCAGGTAAATGCGTGGGTCTGGAAGATCCGGTCGCCAAAGTGAAGCTGGTATCGAATTAAATGGCTTAATGATTTATTGCTCGAGCTTATGAGCGGTGCGAAAACTTATTGGCAAAAAAACGACTATGCCTGCCTGCGCGGCGGTCAAGCAAGGTGTCGCGATTTTCGAGGTCAAACCCTGATTATGCAGCGCTGATCTCGGCCCAGATCGGCATATGATCCGAGGCGCGTTTGGCAGCAATGCAGCGATGCACGCCGCCGTTGTCCATAGTCAGGTCGCGGCTCAGCGCAATTTTATCAAGGCCGACAACCGGACGAAGCGTCGGAAAGCTGAACCCCGGCGTGTGCATTTCAAACTGCTCCGAAAGCGCAGTGAGATTGCGGCCCGTGGGGCTCCATTCGTTGAAATCACCCATGATCAGTGTCGGCATGGCCTGCAGGCTCGCAAGCGTATCGGCGATAAAGGCAACCTGGGCTCGCCGGTTTAGGCGCAGCAGGCTGAGGTGGACACCAACCACGCGCAACATCGTGTGAGGCAGCGCAAGATCGGCAATAACCGCGCCACGGGGCTCTAGCCCGGGTAGCGTGAGATTGCGCACTTTTGTGACGGCTGTATTCCGGCGCACCAACAGGGCATTGCCATGCCAGCCGATGCTCTCGGGCCGTGTTGCAAGCTCTACAATTTCGAGATCGGTATTTTCGTTTAGCAACGCCCGCGGAATGCTGCTGGCGCGGCTGCCAAAACGGCGGTCAACTTCCTGAAGAGCCACCACGTCAGGGTCTATCGTGGATAGCACAGACAACACGCGCGCAGGATCACGCCGGTAATCAAGCCCGACGCTCTTTCGAATATTGTAACTGGCAATGCGTGTCATTCCGCCACTCCTCTTGCCTGTAATATAGGCGAGGCCAAGGCATTTTTGAAGCCCTAGCCGCTTGTAGGTGGGCCAAAGCTCGCTTAAGCTGTGGCGAAAGGATCAGGGATTATGCAGTTTGCCGGAATGAAAATTGTTGTCTACCTGATTTGGATATTCCTCTTGGGCGAGGCAGTTTATTCGCTTTGGCAAGGCCAGTGGAGCGAGGCTTTTGTCGCCGCGTTTACCCTCGCGCTCACCTTTTTGCCGGTTTTGTTTGAGGAACGTCTCGGGATAAAGCTGCCAATGACCTTTGGCGCAATGATTGTGTTGTTTTTGTTTGCGACACTGTTTTTGGGTGAAGTTGGCGATTTTTACGAAAAATATTGGTGGTGGGATATCGGTTTGCATAGCGGTGCCGCAATCGGCTTTGGGCTGATCGGCTTTGTGTTGGTTTTTATGCTTTTTGAAGGCGACCGTTTTGCCGCACCGCCACTGGCGCTGGCATTTCTGGCCTTCAGTATCGCTGTCAGTATTGGGGCGATCTGGGAGATATTCGAATTTGCCATGGATAGTTTTTTTGGTATGAACATGCAAAAATCTGGGCTAGATGACACGATGTGGGACCTGATTGTAAACACAATCGGGGCCAGCGTAGGTGGGATGGCTGGTTATTTTTATCTGCGCGGGTGGCAATTTGCCGGGCTCGCAAAAATGATAGATCAGTTTGTGAAAGCCAATAAGCGGCTGTTCAAAAAGAATAAATAACCCCCCGCAAGGACGGGGGGTCAAAAAGCCTTAATGGCTGGCGCTAAGTGCCGCGATAATCGCATCACCCATTTCTGAGGTTGAAGCCGGGGTGCCACCATCGGCTTGCATCAAATCAGCCGTGCGGATGCCATCAGCGAGCACTTTTTCCACAGCCGCCTCAAGGCGGTCAGCCTCGCCACCTTGGCCATAAGAATAGCGCAGCGCCATCGCAAAGCTCAGGATGGTGGCGCTCGGGTTGGCTTTGCCTTGGCCAGAGATATCAGGCGCAGAGCCGTGCACCGGCTCATACATGGCTTTAGGCATGCCGTTTTCCATTGGCACGCCGAGGCTGGCAGAAGGCAACATGCCAAGCGAGCCGGTGAGCATGGCGGCGCAATCCGACAGGATATCCCCAAACAGGTTATCAGTAACAATCACATCAAATTGCTTGGGGGTGCGCACCAACTGCATGGCGCAATTATCGGCATACATGTGCGAAAGCTCAACATCAGGATAATCTTCTGCACCGATTTTCGTCACAACTTCACGCCACAGAATACCGCTTTCCATCACGTTGGCTTTTTCGACCGAGCACAGGCGATTATCGCGTTTGCGCGCCAATTCAAAAGCGGCGCGGGCGACGCGGTCAATTTCGGATGTGGTATAGCGCTGGGTGTTTATGCCGACCCGCTCGCCGTTTTCCTCAAAAATGCCGCGGGGCTCGCCAAAGTAGCTGCCCGAGGTCAGCTCGCGCACGATCATAATATCAAGGCCCGAAACCAGCTCTTTTTTCAGGCTGGAGAAATCCGCCAAAGCATCAAAGCACTGGGCGGGGCGCAGGTTGGCGAACAGGTCCATTTCCTTGCGCAGGCGCAGCAGGCCGCGCTCCGGTTTTACCGAGAAATCAAGGTCGTCATAAGCGGGGCCACCAACAGCGCCGAGCAAAACCGCGTCGACCTCTTGCGCTTTGGCCATGGTTTCGTCGGTGAGCGGTGTGCCGTGAGCATCATAAGCCGCGCCGCCAACAAGATCTTCCGAGATGTCGAATTTCAGGCCGCGTTTGTCATCCAGCCATGCCATGATTTTTTTGACTTCGCCCATAACTTCGGGGCCGATACCGTCACCGGCTAGAATAAGAATTGACGGGTTGCTCATGGGGCGGTCCTTTGTTCAGTTGAGTTCACCCTCGGGTATCGCTTCAAAGCGCAATCGTCAAGCATCGCAGAGCGGAAGGATGGCTTTGGCGAGGAGATCGTAAACACGACGGATGCGCGGGGTTTGGCGCAGGGCCTTGGCGGCCACCAGCCAAACCGGGAGGTTTTCCAGCGGCAAATCCGGAAGCACCTGAACCATGCCCGCAGATTGCTGGCCGAGGCGAAACTGTGTGGCGCCGATGCCACAACCCGCCTTGGCCAGCTCCCAATAAGTGGCCTGATCATCACAGCGCACCGGAAAATCTTCGCGGGTGCGGGAAAGGCCAAAAGCCTTCATTGCTTCAATAATCAGAGGGTTGCGGTCAAGGCCTATAGTGTCGTGTTTGTCGATATCCTCGAAGCTTTGCGGCGTGCCGCGCTTGGCAAGGTAGCTTTCATGCGCAAACAGGCCGGTTTTTAGAGCGCCAAGCTTGCGGGCGATGACATCTTCCTGGGTCGGGCGATACATGCGGATGGCAATATCAGCCTCGCGAAACAGCAGGTTTTCGGTAGAGTCACTCGGAGCAAGCTCAAGCTGGATTTCCGGCTCTGCGCGGCGGATACGGGCAAGGATCGGCGGCAGGGTATAGTGGGAAAACACTTTGGAAGCCGTGATGCGCACCGTGCCCTTCAGGCTTTGCGATTGCCCCGCTGCCGCGAGCGAAAGGCGGCGGGCGGCGTCTTGCATTTCCAACGCAAGCGGATAAAGCGCGAGGCCCGCTTCATTAAGCGCCAAGCCGCGCGGCTGGCGGGTAAACAAGCTGGTGCCTAGAGCGGCTTCGGCTCTGGAAATTTGCCGCCCCAGCGTGGGCTGGCTTTGGCCAAGCAGGCGCGCCGCAGCCGAAAGAGAGCCAGATTCAGCCACCGCAGTAAAGGCTTGCAGCAGCGCCCAATCGAGAGTTGCGAGATTATCCATGCAAATATGAATAGCACATAGAGAAATAATGGCAATTTATATTCAGGAATGTGTGTGTAAATTAGGGAACGGAAAAGGAGAGCATTATGAAGAACAAGGTTTTGGTTTTGGGCGCCTCAGGCAGCTTTGGCAGAAATTGTGCCAAGGCGTTTGCAACGGCTGGCTGGGAGGTGCGCAAATTTAAGCGCGGGCAGGAAGATATGACAACAGCTGCCCACGGTGCAGATGTGATTGTAAACGGCTTAAACCCGCAAAATTACCAAGGCTGGGCGGTGGAGCTTCCAAAAATTGCGCGGCAAGTATCGGCGGCAGCCACGGCCAGCGGTGCGACAATTATCCAGCCCGGAAACGTGTATAATTTTGGTGCGCAAGCAGGGGAATGGGATGAACACACGCCACAGGCAGCGACCACGAAAAAAGGCAGGGCACGTATCGAAATGGAGCGGATTCTTCGAGAGTCCGGTGCGCAGGTGATTATTTTACGGGCCGGAGATTTTGTGGACACTGAGGACAGCGGAAATTTTTTTGATTATCTGACCGGCAAGCTTGGCAAGGGGCAATTTATCTATCCCGGGCGGATGGATGCGGCACATGCGTGGGCGTATTTGCCTGATATGGCACGTGCGGCCGTGGAGCTGGCGGCGCAGCGGCGCAGCCTTGGGGGCTTTGAAGATGTGCCATTCGCCGGGCATAATTTCACGGGTGAAGATCTTCGGCTGGCATTGGCGCAGCTGAAAAAGCGCGAAATACGGCTAAAGCGCTTTCCTTGGGGGATGATGAAGCTGCTGTCGCCATTTTGGGGGCTTGCGCGCGAAATGCAGGAGATGCGCTACCTTTGGGATGTGCCGCATAGCCTGAATGGCGACAAGATGGCGCTGCTGCTACCGGATTTCAAAGCCACTTCTGCAGAAAAGATGCTGCAACAGGCGGTGCGCTAGGGGAGGGTGATATCAACCCAGACCAGACGATGACGGGTCTGGCTGGCCTCCTGCAACTGCGGATCATTCGGCTGGAAAACGCCCGCACTTCGAAGGGCAAGCCCGCTGCTCGGCAATACATAATCGACCCGCAGATTTCCGGCTGTCTCCCAAAAGGCCGTGGGCTGGTCTTGCAGCTGCGGTGGCCGTTGCAGGCCAGGATGGCTCAGCAACGCCCGCAGACGTTCTTTGCGACTGTCTCCGCCTGTTGGGTCTGCATTTAGATCGGCCAATAAGACGAAAGGAGCAGCCGAACGCGGCGCGGTCAGGCCGCTGTCATCGGTGAGAGGCGCGCCGCTGATATATTGCAACAGGAAGTTGATTTCGGCCTCGTTTCGCAAGCCATTGGCATCTTCTTCGCCATCAAAAACCGGCGGGGTAGGGTGGCTGGCGAGGATGCGAAGCGGGCCGGAAGATGTGCGGATTTCGACATCCCATAGACTGTGGGCAGCAAGGCGAAGCCGCGGCCAAAGCGCGGTAGCAAAAAAATCAGTGCCATCGGCTTGCAGCGGGGCGGGGCCAAAATCTTGCCACTTGGCGGTGTCAAATGTGCGCGATCCCGTGATCGGAAAGCGCGAAAGCAGGGCCATGCCTTCGCTCCCTTCAAATCGGCCAAACCCCCATGCATCGTTCCAGTCCCGCAGCCTGCCATTGCCGTTAATATCCAGCCCCGAATCTTGCCCGGCATTACCAAGGGGCGCAAAAATATAGGGATAGCCCAGCCCCGGAAGGCTATTGAAGCGGCCAAGAGCGAGGTTTTGGTAGTCATTATCCATGCCGGTGAGCAATAAAATATCCGGGTTGGCCGCTCGTATAATTTCGGAGAGCGCCAGAATATCGGGGTCTTGATCCAGAATATCTTTTAACAGCAGCCCGGGGCCATCACGCCCGAGCCCTGTATTAAACGTGGCCAGCCGCAAAGACACTTCCGCCGCTGTGGGGCTGGCCCAAAGCAGCGCAAGCACCAAGAACGACCGGATCATTTTGCGGTAATGGCTTTTGCCAGAATTCGCGAGATCTTTATCAGGCTGGTGCCACGCACAAACACGACCGCAGGCAGGAAAACCCAAATCGTAGCGATCCAAACCAAAGAGTGCATATCGGAAAACAAATCCGTTCCGAGCTGTTTTTGCGCGATCGGGAAAATAAACGGAATAGCATAAAAAAGTGCGAAGCTGATAATGATATTCAGCCACCCGTCTCGCCGCAGGCGCCGGCCTGTCTGGCTCACTTCCCCCGGCGTGAAGGTAGGCAGGTTTATCCAGAGGTTAAATTCTGTCCGGCCAAAGGGCCATTTAAAAACCCAAAGCAGCAGGCTCAAAAACGCGGTTACGATGACAGCTATTGAAAAAGCAGTCGAAAACATTCGGGTCAGCAATTCGGAGCTGGCTGCGGTTTCAAAGCTCGAAATTTTCGCCAACACAAAATCAACCGGAGAATTCGGGGTAATCGAATACATGAGGGTAGCATCCGCCAAAGCAAGAATATCGGCATTTTCGCTGATCGTGGCGCGGCCCACGAGGCTAAGCCCGATGGTTATTGCCGCCAGTATACCAACCCGAAAACGGTTATAGGGCGGCGCAAACCGGAAATCGACAAAACCGGGGGTTTTGCCAGAATATTCAAACAGCGCAAACGCCGCGATGATTGCTGCAATAATCATCGACAATTCTCGTGCAACGTTGGGGATATCGGGCAAAATAAAGGCTGGAGTGACAATTACGACACCCAAAATGAGCGCGCGAACCAAGGCTCCGAATAGCTGTAACAATGCTGTCTGCCCCCTGCTACAGGCCTGTTTTCAGGCCGCTAAATCCAAGGCATCGATGTGGCATTTTGGGCCTCGAATGCAGCAATCGCATCAGATTTTTGCATTGTCAGCCCGATATCGTCCAGCCCGTTAATCAAGCAATGCTTTTTGAAAGCATCAACCTCAAAGCTGACCTCGCCGCCATCGGGGCCTGTTATTACTTGGTTTTCCAGATCAACACTTAATACAGCATTTGCGCCGCGACCGGCGTCGTCCAACAATTTATCCACATCTTCTTGCGGAAGAATAATGGGTAAAATGCCGTTTTTAAAGCAATTACTGTAAAAAATATCCGCAAAACTTGTGGATATTACAACACGAATGCCAAAATCAAGCAAGGCCCAAGGTGCATGTTCACGCGAAGAACCACAGCCAAAGTTGTCCCCCGCGACAATGACTTGCGCGTTTCTGTAGGCAGGTTGGTTCAAGACAAAGCCCGGGATTTCTTTGCCATCATCGTCAAAGCGCATTTCGTCGAACAGGTTTTTGCCAAGGCCGGAGCGTTTGATGGTTTTCAAAAACAGCTTGGGGATGATCATATCTGTGTCGATATTGATCAGCGGCATCGGGGCGGCAACGCCGGTGACTTTTGTAAATTTTTCCATTCGGTGAGCTCCTTACAGATCACGGATATCGGTCAGATGACCGGTAAGGGCAGCGGCTGCGGCCATCGCGGGGCTGACCAGATGGGTGCGGCCCCCACGGCCTTGGCGGCCCTCGAAATTGCGGTTTGAGGTGGCAGCACAGCGCTCACCGGGCTGAAGCTGGTCTGGGTTCATGGCAAGGCACATAGAGCAGCCAGCCAAGCGCCACTCAAATCCGGCATCTTGCAAAATTTCGGCAATGCCTTCTTCCTCGGCCTGTGCGCGCACGAGGCCGGAGCCGGGCACAACCATGGCCCGCATGCCGTCTTTGATCTTTTTGCCACGCACGACATCAGCCACGGCACGCAAATCCTCGATCCGGCCGTTGGTGCAGGAGCCAATGAACACCGTATCAATTTTGATATCGGTCAATTTCATGCCCGGGGTGAGCCCCATATAATCCAGCGCACGCCGGGCGGCTTCGACTTTGCCATCTTTGAAGTCAGTTGGGGATGGAACGGAGGCTGAAATTGGCAATACATCTTCGGGCGACGTGCCCCATGTTACACTCGGTGCGATGTCTTCGGCTTTGATCACCAAAACCTTGTCAAACACGGCGTCGTCATCAGTAAACAGCGTCTTCCAATAGCTGAGTGCGGCTTCCCACTGCGCGCCCTTAGGTGCATGTGGGCGGCCCATCACATAGTCATAGGTTTTTTGATCGGGTGCGATAAGCCCAGCGCGGGCGCCGCCTTCAATCGCCATGTTGCAAACCGTCATCCGGCCTTCCATCGAAAGATCACGAATCGCCTCACCGCAATACTCGATCACATAGCCGGTGCCGCCGGCGGTGCCGGTTTCGCCGATGATATGCATGGTGATGTCTTTGGCGGTCACGCCCGGCTGTAGCGTGCCGGTGACCTCGACCTTCATGTTTTTTGATTTGGCCTGAATCAGGGTTTGCGTGGCCAGCACATGCTCGACTTCGGAGGTGCCGATCCCATGTGCCAGTGCGCCAAATGCGCCGTGGGTTGCGGTGTGGCTATCGCCGCACACAACCGTCATGCCCGGCAATGTCCAGCCTTGCTCGGGGCCGACGATGTGCACAATGCCCTGGCGCACATCATCTACCGGATAATAGTGCACACCAAAGTCGATGGCGTTTTTCTCTAACGCATCGAGCTGGATGCGCGATTCTTCGTTTTCCACCCCGTTCAATCGATCAAGCGTGGTTGGCACGTTATGATCCGGCACGGCAATGGTTTTTTCGGGGGCATGCACGGGGCGGCCCGCGGTGCGCAAGCCTTCAAAGGCTTGAGGAGATGTCACTTCGTGCACAAGATGACGGTCGATATACAGCAGGGAAGTGCCATCTTCGTCGGTGGATACAAGATGGGCATCCCAGATTTTATCATAGAGGGTTTTGGCGGTCATAATGGTCTCGCTGGAAATTAGGAAAAACAGATGCTGAACGGCAGCCGGACTAAGCGCCAGAATGTTGCATCAGAGACTCGCCATGGAATCTCCATGGCAGGCGGGTGTGGTCATCGATGTCAAACACAATAGTCATTCTACCGCGCACTATATGGTGTTCCTGAACCGCGGACAAGCCATCGACCGGAATATTGGCGTTTTCTTTTAAGGCGCGGTCTGCGGTTTTTAGAATTTGAAATAAAAAGAGACGGGAATACAGATTATCGTCTTCCGAATGTCGCCCGGAAGACAGACATCGGCTCAGCAATTTTATAGGCTGAAAGTGCCTTTATTTTAGGGCACGTAAATGAGTAACGAGTAAAAGTAGTTGGAGTGCACCAGTGCGTGTGTTGAAACGGCTCATATTAAGCAACGTTTTTTCTGCATAAAATGTGCTCCTGATCAGCGGCGATTGCTATCGGTTTCGAGGAAATTGGTGGCTTTTCCCCCGGGCGGCGGGGAGTGGTTTCTAGGCGGTAGAAACCACTTTGCCGTGTGATATCCACGGTTATCGGCTGGTTTAGGGCACATTTTGGTGTCACTAATGCCGAAATCGGGGTTTTCTATTGTTTTCTATGCAAAAAATATTTAAATCAGGCTAATTAATTCAAGCCGAGGCATTTTTGGAAAATAGTGTTCGATTTCCACATCTCATTAAATCCGAGATACTTTCCGATCTGGATACAGAGTTCAAAAAGGATTTTTTGAACGCTTGTGTGGTTAGATTCTATAGATTGCCCGCACTGATTTTCGAGCAGGGTGAGCCCGCTGACGGAATGATTTTGATTGCGCATGGCTATGTCGATGTCACTTATACGGGTGAAGACGGGCAACAGCTCTTTTTGGCAAGAGCAAAGACAGGCGATACCCTGGGCGATTCGGAAGCTGTTAGTGATGAGCCGTGCGCCGCCAGTGGCAAAACCTCATCCAATGCTACGGTTCTTTTTTGCCCAAAGCCGCTATTGGTCCGGTCGCTGCAATCTTTTGGATTTATCAAAAATATGACCCGGATTTTTCATCGGCGGCTTGTCTACGACAATTGGGTAAAGCACATTTCCCAATTTGGCGCTGTTGGGCAACGTTTGCGCGGATATCTATATGTTTTGTCTGAAAACGCGGGTAAAATTTCGGAGACGCAATCTTATCTGGCAAATGTTGTCGGCTGCTCGCGCCAAACCATTAATCGGGAGCTGGCACGGCTGCGCGAGGAAGGCGTTATCGAGCAAAACGGCAGCGAAATATTGGTGCTGGATCGAGCCGCGCTGGGTAAAGACCTGACGGGATAGCTGTTTAAGCTGGCTATAGACTGATTTGCAATCTGGCCCTATTCTGACGCCATATTTCTCCCCCATAGAAGGGTTTGAAATTGGCCCTTTGGCCCGCTTGGATAGGAGCTGCCCGCAATGAAAATGACCACAGAAGAAGCCTTCGTAAAAGTTCTGCAAATGCACGGGATTGACAATGCTTTCGGCATTATCGGCTCTGCCTTTATGCCGATTTCGGACCTGTTCCCGAAAGCCGGTATCACCTTTTGGGATTGCGCCCATGAATACACCGCCGGGATGATGGCCGACGGGTTTACGCGCTCCTCTGGCAAGATGAGCCTCGCGATTGCGCAAAACGGCCCCGGCATCGCCAATCTGGTAACCCCCGTAAAAACTGCTTATTGGAACCACACCCCGATGCTGCTGATCACCCCGCAGGCCGCCAATAAAACCATTGGTCAGGGCGGCTTTCAGGAAGTTGAGCAAATGCGCATGTTTGCAGATTGTGTAGCCTATCAGGAAGAAGTGCGTGACCCGTCCCGCATTGCTGAAGTGCTTAACCGTGTGATCACCAAAGCGCGCCGCTTGTCGGCCCCTGCACAAATCAATATTCCGCGTGATTTCTGGACGCAAGTGGTTGATATAAACCTACCGGCAATTGTTGAGTTTGAGCGCCCTTCCGGCGGTGTCAATGCCATCTTCGAGGCTGCCAAGCTCCTTTCCGAAGCCAAGTTTCCGGTTATTCTCAACGGAGCGGGCGTGGTTATCGGCGGTGCCATCGAGGCTTCGAAAGCGTTGGCCGAGCAGCTGGATTCGCCGGTCTGCTGTGGCTATCAGCACAATGACGCCTTCCCCGGCACCCATCCGCTTTTTGCCGGGCCACTAGGGTATAACGGCTCACGCGCAGGCATGGAGCTGATCTCGAAAGCCGATGTGGTGCTGGCACTGGGCACGCGGCTGAACCCGTTTTCCACTTTGCCGGGATACGGGATTGATTACTGGCCAACCAATGCAAAAATAATTCAGGTAGATATCAACCCTGACCGGATTGGCCTGACCAAGCCCGTGAGTGTCGGCATCGTTGGCGATGCCAAACAGGTGGCAGAGCAAATTCTCGCACAGCTTTCTGGCTCTGCCGGTGATGCGGGCCGCGACGAGCGTAAAGCACTGATTGCCCAAACAAAATCCGCGTGGGCGCAGGCGCTTACCTCGATGGACCATGAAGACGACGATGAGGGCACCGATTGGAACGCGCGGGCGCGGGCGGCCAAATCAGACCACATGTCGCCGCGCAAAGCATGGCGTGCCATTCAGCAGGGCCTACCGAAAGACGCGATCATCTCGTCTGATATCGGGAACGCTTGTGCGATCGGGAACGCTTATCCGACCTTTGAGGAAGGCCGCAAATATCTGGCCCCCGGCCTGTTTGGCCCGTGCGGCTATTCGCTTCCGGCGATTATCGGCGCAAAAATCGGTATGCCAAATGTGCCTGTGGTTGGGTTTGCCGGTGATGGCGCGTTCGGGATTTCGATGAACGAAATGACGGCGTGTGGCCGTGACGAATGGCCCGGCATCACCATGGTGATTTTCCGCAATTACCAATGGGGCGCTGAAAAGCGTAATACTACGCTTTGGTATGAGGACAACTTTGTCGGCACCGAACTGGATGTGAACGTATCTTATGCCG
>Ga0316205_10003796_pt1 | contig 13879 bp, 14 predicted proteins | sample 3monthpyrite_MG_FD_204941 | JGI IMG/M metagenome (GOLD analysis project Ga0316205, IMG submission 204941) | Microbial mat bacterial communities from mineral coupon in-situ incubated in ocean water Damariscotta River, Maine, United States -... | ecosystem: Environmental > Aquatic > Marine >... | reverse complement strand
GCTTCGTATGGCCCAAGGCCGCCGCAACGCCATTGAGAAAGGGCTCTGCGCCGATGAAGCCGTGATCGGGCAACAAATCGGCACGGTCAGCCATATGTTCGCCCGAACCGAAGCCGATCTCGAAATGCATCGGCCGGTCATCTCCGAACAGCTTGGATGCGGTTACCGGCCCCTCCGCCGGAACCGCAATCTTCGGCAGGAAATCGTCAACCAAACCCTGTTGGTGCGTGCGCAGCGGTTTTCCAATCGACCTGCCATAGAGCCGGTTGAGCGTCGTGGGGTCGCCTTCTTTGTGAGCAGTCATGGCTTGCGCGCATACAGTGTTTTTCCAGCGCCTCAAGCGCCAGACTGTCCGCAAACAGGCGGAATGATCGAATATTCTAACCTATTTGGCACTTTTCTATTGACATTGTGACGCTCTTTGGTTAGAGAAACAGAACATCGCGATAAACCGATTCGAAACGGGCGGCCTGCACCAGCAGCGCCGCCCGTTTGCGTTGGTGCACGTGCAGCAAAGGACAGATGGATGCCAAACCATACCAATATTAGGCCCGAACTGAAAAAGGGGCAATGCTCTATTCGTCCAACGCGGAAGCGCTAGAACCCATCGGCCCGACCGGCCGGGGGCAATCGGCCATCGGCGAACTCGCCACCCCCCTCGACTCGTCGCCGGCGCTGCTGCTGGAAAGAGAAGCGCAGATCGAAGTCGAATTGCTAACATCGGTTGAAGGCTTCGTATCCATATCCGCCGACGCTCTTGCTATGGGCCAAAACCGCTTGCTGATCGATCGCGAGATTGCCCAATTTGCAGATGCTGAGCAACTCTCTGCCACACGCTGGCTGCTGTCAGGCTTGCTGCGCGGACGCGGGGGAACAGAAGCTCTTGCCAATCTCGGCCATCCCGAGGGAGCGTCGGTGATATTGTTAAACGAGCGGCTCACACCAATTGGATCCACCAGAATTGGAAGCAATCTGGAACTGCCAATCGGCGAGATTGCCGCCATCGGCCTGGCGGACGAGCAACCCGTCACCGCCCGAATCAAAAGCCGGGGTGTCAGCACAAAACCGCTGACACCAGTTCATCCGCGCAGAACCGGGCAGCCGAACGGTGATATCGAACTGTGTTGGACCCGGCGGGCGCGCGGAGCGTGGAACTGGCCCGACAATGTTGAGACGCCTTTGCACGAAGAAATTGAAAGATATCTGGTCGCAATTGGGAGCCTCGATTCGCCCCAGCTCGAGATGATCGTCACCGCGCCGCGAGTAACACTGTCCGCTGCCCGGCAAACCGAATTTTCTGGAGCCGATATCTGGGTGAAGCAGATCGGGCAATTCAGTTATTCTGACGCTTTGCTGATCACCACCCTTCCCTAATCGCGCCATTAACACTCACCGCTCAAAGGAAATGTCACATGTCCGAATCACCCCAGTTCGCCGGAAGCACAGCACGCTTCAAATTGCCTTTTCTTTTTGCCGGACAGTCGCAGAAAGAATTCTCTGTTAACGAGGCGCATGCACTAACCGACCTTCTGCTTCAGCCTGCGGTTGAGGGCGAAGCCGATAGTCCACCCCCGTCACCAAGCGATGGCGAGGCGTGGCTAGTCTCGAGCCATCCAACCGGCGATTGGGCCGATAAGGCTGGTGCAATTGCAGGCTTTGCCGGAGGATCATGGCTGTTCACCGCACCGACCTCTGGCCTGCGCGCATGGGACAAGTCGACGCGTCAAGAATTGCTATTTGACGGCCTTTGGCTGCGACCCGAAAAACCTGTAAATCCCGTGGGTGGCGCGGTTGTGGATTTAGAGCTTCGCGCCGCCTTTGCGAGTTTGGTCGAAGCGCTTAAGGTGTCAGGAATATTCCCTGATCAGTAGTCGGAAAAAAATGGCCTTGTTTTCCGTTGGATCTAAGCCTGACGGGTTGAATCCTGTGGTTTTTGCCCTCGTGAGAGCAAAGAGAGGCATAATTGCAACAGTTTGTGGTGATTGATTGCTTGCCTACGCACGGAGGAAAAGTTAGAAAACTGGCACTCGGTGGCTCAATTTCGCTAATATAAGGGGAACTACATAATGCGGAAACTCGTCATAGGAATGGCGATGGCCTCAACGGCCCTTGCTTCGCCTGCCCTCGCCCGCGACGGTCAATGGTATGTCGAGGTCGGTGGCGGCCCGATGATCTTTGAAGATGTCGATCTTGATCTCAATTCAGGCGCTGACACGCTCTCAATTGAAACCGGAAACGGTTACGATTTTGGTGGTATCGTTGGTTATGATTTCGGTGCCTTCCGCCTGGAAGCAGAGGCTGGCTATCGCGAAGCCGATGTTGACGGCGTAACCACCCAAACTGCCGGTGTGCCGACCAGCTTTAGCCCAAGCAGCGGTCAACTTGGTGTTCGCCCAGGTAACTATGCCGCAGCTGGCGATATCAATATGCTGAGCTTCATGCTCAACGGTCTGTTTGACTTCGGCCCAGATGATGGCCTTCAAGGTTATTTCGGCGGCGGTATTGGCGTAGCTCGCACTGACCTTCAGGGCAGCGTAAATGCTACCGGCCCAGGCTTTGCTGACGATTCGGATAGCGGGCTTGCATGGCAAATGCTGGCAGGCGTTCGCGCTCCAATCAGTGAAAGCTGGGACGCTGGACTGCGTTATCGTATGTTCACAGCGGAAAATGTCGGAATTGTCGATCCAATTGGTCGTACACTTGACGGCACGCTTCGCACGCACTCGATCATGGGTACCTTAACCTACAACTTCGGTGGTGAGCCTGAGCCTGAGCCAACGCAGACTTGCTGGAACGGCAGCGTTCTTCCGGTAACCGCGTCGTGCCCTGCACGTCCGGCTCCACCGCCCCCGCCACCTGTGCCAGTACCACCACCACCACCGCCTCCTCCGGCACCTCCTCCCTGTAACAAAGGCCCGTATATCGTGTTCTTTGAATGGGATCAGTCGGATGTCACACCTGAGGCGGCAACCATTCTCGACAATGCTGTTTCGCAATACGCAAACTGCGGCTCGGCTTCGGTAATGCTTGCTGGTCACACTGACTCATCAGGTTCGACGACTTACAACGAAGGTCTTGCTGATCGTCGTAACTCTTCGGTCAACGATTATCTTACCGGTCGGGGTGTCCCAGCTGGTCGGATCTCGAGCGAAGGCTTCGGTGAATCTCAGCTTCGCGTACCTACCGGTGACGGTGTTCGCGAACTTCAGAACCGCCGCGTTGAAGTTTCATACGGCCCGAACGCCGGCATGTAATTTCGCAAAAGCGATAATAATTGAAGAAGGGGCTGGAGCAATCCGGCCCCTTTTTTGTATGCCTGCTAAACGCAATGGAGGTCCCTTATGTTTTTCTCACGTCAAGTTCCGTTCGCTCTCGCCGCTTTGTCGCTCGCAGGCTGTTCACAAGACCTCGCTGATCCCGCGGCAGAAGGTGCAACAGACAATTCCGTACAATCGCTCGCATCAGCTGACTTGGCGCTTTCGGATGGCACTGCAGCCGGTACGGCCACTCTATCCGAGGCTGAGGGCGGGACTGCTCTCGAAATCGCAGTTTCGGGAATCGAGCCCGGCGAACATGGATTCCACCTCCACCAGATCGGTCAATGCGACGCACCCGATTTCAAATCGGCTGGCAAGGATTCGCCCGCTGGGAGCCATCTTGGTGATCTACCCAATCTTTCCATCGGCGATGACGGAACGGGTTCGCTGACCGTGCCTGTCCAAGGCGAAAAAGCGCAATTCATGGAGTGGCTGTTCGACGCCGACGGAACTGCCATTATGATTCACGCCGGACCTGACGACTACAGAACCGACCCGACCGGCGATGCGGGTGCTCGCGTGGCCTGCGGTGTCCTAACCAAGGCTTGAGGCTCTTTAGGGTTTGAGGTTCTTTAGGGTTTAAGGTTGGGTTCACCAGCCGCCGAGGCTCTATCGATAACGCTCGCCATAGCGCCGGGAACAAGCTTGATTGCTGCGACAAGCGCAATCAGCCCGAACGGCGTGATCCACAAGGTTGAGAGAACCCCGGCGCTCAGATCATCATCATTCAAGGCGGAGACGTAGCCGGCCATATATGGGCCAAGCGCCAATCCAACCAGCGTCGTTGCCAGGAAGAACGTTGCCGTCGCCATGCCGCGCATTCTCGGCAGAACCAGAGCCTGGCTGCTAGCGGCCGCGGCGCCCAATGCCGATGCGGCGAATCCGGCAACGACGATGTTGAGCATGTAGAAGAGCAGCACGCTGTCCGTAGTGTATTGTACAATCGCAAACGGGATCGGCGAAAGCAGTCCGAACAGAATCACCCAGATCCGGCCCGATGGAAAGCGCTGGAACAGATAGTCAGCCATGCGACCACCAAGAATCACCCCGAGAAAACCGCCAGCTGCCCCGCCTCCGCCAAGGAAGAATCCCAACTCGTCTTTGGGAATTTCAAACACGCGTTCGGCATAGGGCGCTCCCCAATAGGAAGCGGCATAGGCCATAAATGCCACCGTACCGTAGCCAAGAATCGTGCACAAAAATGCCGGTGAGCCCCACGTTAGGGCGAATGTGGGATAGTCACGGTCACGCAATGCGCTCGCCCAGCAGAACACCGCATAATAGCCGACAGCGAGCAGCGTCCATTGATCAGTGATCGGCTCGAAAATCAGCCCAGCTCCCGAATCGAGCACATTCGTCAGGCCAAATGCCACCGCAAAGGCCGCCAGGAACACGGCAACATTGATTGCAAACGCAGCGTAACCGCGCGACCAGGCACCAACAAATGTGAAGGGCGGGATGACGGTATAAAGTTCACGAACGAATCCGCGAAACGGGTGCGGATCTTCGGGTGTTGGCAAGCCATCGATTTCGCCGCGAACCGGCTCGCGCAGAGTGATAACCCACATGGCGAGCAGCAATCCGGGCAGACCGACTGCGATAAATGCCACTTGCCAACCGGCAAGCCCAAGTGTGCCGCCGTCCGGATAAGCTTTGTTCCAACTCTCGACAATCAACCCGCCGATCGCGAGCGAAATACCCCCGCCAATGTATATCCCGCTGGAATAGATGGCGAGCGCGGTCGCGCGTAGCCTTGCGGGAAACCAGTCGGATATCAACGAATAGGCAGACGGGCTGGCGGTCGCCTCACCAACGCCAACGCCGATGCGCGCGAAAGTCAGCGCGGTGCCATTTTTTGCAAAACCGGAAATCACGGTCATCGCCGACCAAAGCGTAAGACCGATAGTCATCAGGCGGACGCGTTTCCAACTGTCCGCGAGACGGCCCAGCGGTATCCCAAACAGCGCGTAAAAAATCGCGAATGCGGTTCCATAGAGGAAACCCAGATAGGCATCATCGACGCCCAGATCGGCTTTGATATCATTGGCGAGGATCGAAAGGATCTGCCGATCAACAAAGTTCAAGACATAGATCAGGACCAGGACCGATAGTGCATACCAACTATAACCGGGAACGTTTTGATCTTCGGGCGCGGCAATGGGTTCCTCGGAACCGTTGGTATCATCCTGCATATTCGATCCCGTCCTTTAGGCCAGCTTCGGCAAAGCCCTTCTGCCGCAATCTGCAGCTATCGCAAACCCCGCATGCCTTTCTGTACGCGGTTGGGTCGTAACAGGACCAACTTAAACCCGTGTCCAGCCCCAGTCTCGCAGCTTCGGAGGCAATATCGGCTTTGGTCATATCCTGCAGCGGCGTTCTAATTGAAAAGGCGCCTTCTTCGACGCCCGACTTGGTTCCCAGCCGAGCTGTTTCTGCAAAGCTGGCAATGAATTCCGGGCGGCAATCGGGATAGCCGGAGTAATCGAGCGCGTTCACGCCAATGAAGATATCCTTCGCTGCAACCACTTCGGCCCATGCCAGAGTGAGCGAAAGAAACACCAGATTTCGCGCCGGGACGTAGGTAACCGGAATATCATTACCGACACCATCTTTTGGGACATCAATATCGTCGGTAAGCGCAGAGCCGCCAAAGGCGCGCAGATCGAGCGGCAGAATGACATGCCGGGTGCAACCCAGCTTTGTCGCGATGTTCTTGGCCGATTCAATCTCGATTCTATGGCGCTGCCCATAATCGATGGTCAGCGCAAACAGTTCAAAACCCTGCTCCTGCGCAAGCGCAGAAGACACCATCGAGTCGAGTCCGCCGGACAGCAAAACGACCGCGCGTTTGTGGGTTGAATGGGAGGTCGAGGCCATATTGATCGCGCTAGTCGTTAATTACGCCTGCCGCAACGATTCGAAACTTGGCCAGCCGCTCAGTCGCAAGCACCGGTCCGGCGCGCTTCCGCGGTAAACTGGAAATGCCGTGTTCCAGCGATGCCCTGACCTTCGATCTGGACGAGAGAATTTGTTTCGCGCCGAATGTTGGTTCGCCCATAGCCTTGTCCGCGACAAGTATATTGAACGGTAACCTCCTGCGCTCCGTCTTCGACGACGATTCGTGAGCATGACCGGTCGGGGTGCCGTATCTGGATTAACTCAAGGCCGGTTCTAAGGCAGATTTTCTGGCTATCGCCACCGTCACGAAATTTGAGCTCCCACTCTCCACGATCGAGCCCATCCAACATTGCAAGTGCAGGCGCTTGAGCTGCGGCGGGCAGCATCAACGATGCCGCCAGGCCGAGCGCCAGCGCCGCTTTCAATACGATTTCAAGATGCAGCTTGCCAATCACGCTTCGCAATCAAACCCATTTCGCCTCAGTGTCATTGTATAATAGCGACACGACGGTGAACCGTTCTTTAACAGCGGCGAATCGTTATAGGCGGATCGGGAAAACGCGCGAGCAGAACGCGCAGTCGACTCGAATGAGGCCATCCGCGTCGCGCATTTCCAGGCGTTCTTGCTCGGGGAATTTGTTCAGAACGGTCTCGTAATGCTCGATTGAACATCTGCATCCACGCGACAAATGCGCTCCCGGACGTACGCGGACTTCCTGCTCTTCATGGAACAATCGCCAAACAATCGCTTCCATGGAGATTGCAGAGTCAAGCAATTCGTCATGCCTAATGCTCGACGCAATGATCGAAACATGCTCCCACTCGGGATGATCGAGCCTTGCATGAAGCCGTTCACGGCCTTCCTCGCCATCGGGCAAATGCTGCACCAGCAGCCCCGCCGCCGAGCAGCCGTCTGCCCCCGAACGAACCGCCAAACGAATCAGCGTGGGCACCTGTTCGGATTGGAAGAAGTAACTCTCGCAAGCAGCGGCCAGCGTCGTTCCTTCGATCGGAACAATACCTTGATAGCGTCCTTTGCCACCCGAACGATCAAATGTGATTGCCAGGAAGGCTTTGCCGAACAGCGCAAACAGCGATGGATTGGCCCCCAGCTCGGCAAGTCGGTCGGCATCGAAGTCGACATAGCCGCGCAGCTCGCCACCGCGATAATCGCACGCCAGCAGCTTGACGACACCGCCTTCGGTTTGCGCCTGCATGGTCATCTGCCCATCGTCTTGTTTGAGCAGCCCGCCGATAAGTGCGGTCAGAACAAGCGCTTCCGCCAACAGATGGGTGATTGCGGGCGGATAGTCATGCGCGGAAAGAACAGTATCGAGAACCTTATCCAAACGAACAGCACGTCCGCGCGCATCGCGGTCAGGCAATGTGAAACGTAGCAATTGATCGCTAAATGTCTCGGCAGTGTCGGTCATTAGGGCCATATGGGAGGTGCTAGCGGAAATTCCAGCTGGTGGGGCAGCTGGCGATTGTCCGCGGGAATCACAATTTACCCAGTGCCCACAGCAGAATTGACTTCTGTGCGTGAATGCGATTCTCCGCTTCGTCGAACACAATTGATTGCGGGCCTTCAAACACCGTCTGATCAACCTCGTCACCGACATGCGCGGGCAAACAATGCAGGAAGCTAGCGCTCTCTTTGGCTCGCTCCATCAACTGCGAATTGACCTGATAGGGAGCCATCGCCCCTAGCTTGTTCTCGACATTCTCCTGCCCCATCGAAACCCACGTGTCGGTCACCACGACATCGGCTCCATCGGCAGCAACGGCGGCATCTTGCGTAAGCGTAACAATCGCTCCGCCGGAACGCGCCATTTCAACGAATTCTGTCTCGGGCTCAAAACCAGCCGGCGTCGCAATACGGACATTGAATTTAAGCAGCCCTGCGGCCTCAAGAATTGAGTGCAAGACATTGTTGCCATCGCCGAACCAAGCCAGCTCAAGGCCCGGTAGCGGCTTCTTCTGCTCAAGAATTGTCAGCAAATCGGCAACAATCTGGCAGGGGTGCGAGCGGTCCGTAAGTCCATTTATTACCGGGACACTGGCATAGCGCGCCAGTTCCTCGATCTTGGCATGATCGTCGGTGCGCATCATAATCGCATCGCACATGCGGCTGAGCACTCGTGCAGTATCGGCAATCGTCTCGCCGCGGCCCAGCTGGCTGGTCCCCGATTCCAGAATAAACACGCTGCCGCCAAGCTGGCGCATCGCAATGTCAAAACTGACCCGCGTTCGCGTCGAGTTCTTCTCGAAGATCATTCCCAGGACGAAGCCATCAAGCGGCTTATCCGCGTCTGGCTTGCCCTTGGGCCAACCGGCACGAGCCGCCTTGCGCTCATGCGCATCGTTCATCATCGCCGCAAGCGCATCAGCGCCGGCGTCCGACAGATCCAGGAAATCGCGTTTCGCTGCTGTCTCAGCCATTAGCCTGCCTTGGGAATCTCGTAGTCTGCCGCACCGGCAGAGAGTTTTTCGAAGAATTCGTCGATCTCGGCATCGCCGATCACCAGCGGTGGAAGCAGCCGCAGCGTGTTATCGCCGGCCGCAACCATCAGCAGCTCGTGATTGTCACGCAGGTGGACAAAGAACGGACGGCTTTCGACCTTCATCTTTATGCCCAGCATCAAGCCTTTGCCGCGTACAAGCTCAAACAGATCGGGATAATTGCCGATAAATTGCTCCAGACGCGTGCGGATACGCTCTCCTTTTTCGGAAACTTCGGCGAGGAATTCCTCATTCGCCACCGCATCCATAACCGCGCTGCCCGCTGCCATCGCCAGCGGGTTGCCGCCATAGGTTGAACCATGGGTGCCGAATGTCATGCCGCGAGCCGCCTTCTCGGTGGCGAGGCAAGCCCCCAGCGGAAAGCCGCCACCGATGCCCTTGGCAGTGGCAACGATGTCGGGCAGAATCCCATAATGTTCATAGGCATAGAGCTTGCCTGTACGGGCAACTCCGCATTGCACTTCATCCAACGCGAGCATCAGATCATGCTCGTCAGCCAGTGCGCGCAGGCCTTTCATGAAGTCATCCGATGCCGGCCGAATGCCGCCCTCGCCCTGGATCGGTTCGATTAGGAAGCCGGCAGTATTCGGCCCGATCAGTGACTTTGCCATGTCCAGATCGTCAAACTCGCAATATTTGAAACCCTCTAGCAGCGGCTTGAAGCCGTGGTGCATCTTGGTTTGGTTGGACGCGCTGATCGTCGCCATCGTCCGCCCGTGAAATGCGTTGGTGAAAGTAATCAGCTCGTGACGATGCTCATTGCCGGCCGACTGGTGGTAGGCGCGCGCGGTTTTAATCGCAGTTTCGACGGCTTCTGCACCCGAGTTGGTAAAGAAAACAGTGTCGGCAAAGGTGTTGTCGACCAGCGTCTGTGCCAGTTTCTCGCCCTGAGGACTGCCATATAGGTTCGACACATGCATCAGCGTCTCTGCCTGCTTTTGGATAGCGCCGATTAGGCCCGGATGCGAATGGCCAAGCAAATTGACCGCGATCCCGCTGGCAAAATCGAGATAGCGCGTGCCGTCCTCATCAATCAGATGGCAGTGCTCGCCGCGGACCGGGCGAACGCCGCAACGTGGATAAACGGGCATAAGCGGTGTGATAGCCATTCTCGAAACTTCCCATGTTCAAGCCAGCGGCGCTGGAACTGCAAAAACGAATGGCGACCCCATAGGGGCCGCCATCCAAAATATCTATTCACTTGCAACTATTCCGGTCAATAAATTCGACCAGATAGCCATGGCAAGCGCGGTGGTTAGTTTCTCGCGGCTTACTCAGCCGGAACGAGATTAACCGCCGAATGTTTGCCTCGTCGATCAACTTCGAGGTCGAACTGGTAACGCTCGCCTTCATTGATCGCCTGCAAGCCAGAACGCTCGACTGCGCTTATGTGCACAAACGCATCGGGCTGGCCATCGTCGCGGACCAAGAATCCAAAGCCCTTCATCGAATTGAAGAACTTGACCGTGCCGGTTGCTTTTTCGCCAGTAAGTTCGCGTTGCGGAGGACCGCCGCGATCTCCGCCGCCGCTGCCGCCGCCGCCGCTTTCCTGAACTTCGATCACATCGCCAACAACCTGTAGATCCTGAGCCGAGGTTTTGCCGCCCCGATCAACCAGATTATATTCGAGGCCCTGACCTTCGGCGAGGCCCGATAGGCCCGCACGCTCAACAGCAGAAATATGGACGAAGACATCTTCGCCGCCGCCTTCTTGCTGGATAAAGCCAAAACCCTTCTGGCCATTGAAGAACTTTACGACGCCTTTGCCGGTTCCAACAACCTGCGCTGGCATGCGATCTCCGCCGCCACCACCGCCGCCGCCGCCGCCGCCGCGGAAACCACCGCCACCGCCGCCGCCGCCGCCGCCGCGGAATCCGCCGCCGCCGCCACCGCCGCCGCCGCCGCGATTACCGCCGCCGAAACGATCACCGCCACCGCCGAAACGGTCGCCGCCGCCTCCACCGTAGCTGTCGCCGCCGCCAAAATTGCCGCCGCCGCCAAACGGATCGAAACTATCTTCACCGATATTGTCGCGCTTATCACGGCCCCGTCCACGGCGCCCTTTATCATAACCCATAGTCTAAAACGTACCTTCATTGCTCCGCCCCGTAAGTAATAACCAGCAACGCGGGCGGAGTGCGTAGACTGCATTCATGCGGAACCAAGGGACTCGCAAGGCCTTACCGCTACCCTTCTCCATAGCGTAGAAAGCCAAGAGTCGCGAATAATTTAATGTTCAGCCCTATCGTGCAGGAATATTGTGACATTTTCGCAAAACCGGGCATGTTGTGTTGGTTTCGCAGCGAGCAGCCTGTTCTGCTTCAATGGAGATATTGAATGAGTGATTTCAGACGCCTGACCGACGCGATTATGGCCAGTCCACAAATTGGAATTGACGACATAGCAGAGGCCAAACAGCAGGGCGTCACCTTGATCATCAACAATCGCCCCGATGGCGAGGAAAATGGTCAGATTGAAGGTGCCGAGATCGAAAAGGCCGCTCGCGCGGCTGGATTAAACTATCTGACCATTCCTATCGGCCAATCCGGCTTTAGCCAGCCGCAAGTCGAAGCCATGGCCGAGGCAGTCGAACAGGCAGAGGGGCAAGTGCTTGCTTACTGCCGTTCGGGCACCCGATCGACTTTCCTGTGGGCTTTGTCACAGGCGAGCGGAGGAGCAGATCCACGCGAATTGGCGGACAAGGCGGCTTCTGCCGGTTATGATGTTACCCCGGTTAGGCCAGCAATGGATATGCTTGCAGCACAGGCAAAAAGCTAACCACGCTACTTGCGATAGTCGAGCGGCGGATCACGGTCCCCGAGCAGCGATTCATACACGTAGTCAGGCCCGCGCGAAGCGTCGAATTCTGCTCGCGCCTGCTTACGCAAGGGCGCGTTGGTGAACAGCTCAACCGCCATAACCGCCATGGCTTTGGCAGCGTAACTGGCGCCTTTGACACCGATCGAATGTCCGCTGGCCGCCGCCGATTGCCAGCTATGCCCGCTGGTGCCAGGAACATATGTTGCCGCCCCCAGGCTAACGATTGGTGTCGCCCAGGAAACATCCCCGACATCGGTTGATCCGTAGCCGAGAGAAATCTTATACGGCTGAACACGCGTCGTTTCATCAAGCGGCAGCGCCGCAGATCCAAGGCTTTCAGAAAGCTTAGCAGCCCAGGCCCGCTCGTCTTCCGTGTAGTCAAACCCGCCCATTTCGCGAAGTTTGGCATCGAGCACCTTTTGCAGCGTTTCGTTGACCAATATGGGATTGTTGCCGTGAATGATCTCCCACTCAACAGTCGTGCCGGTTCCCAAGGCCGCACCCCTGGCGGTTGCTTCCAACCGTTCCCACAATGCCTTCACTTCGTCCGCGTCCGAATGACGAACATAATAAAACACTTCTGCGGCATCAGGCACCACATTGGGCGCCAACCCGCCCTTGGTGATCACATAATGAATGCGCGTATTCATGCTTGTGTGCTCGCGCATCAAATTGACCATCATGTTCATCGCTTCGACTCCGTCGAGTGCCGATCGGGCTCGTTCCGGTGCTCCAGCTGCATGCGCAGAAACGCCGCTGAAGCGAAATTTGGCCGAGCGATTGGCGAGCGTCGTGCGGGCTGCCGCCGAGTTCACATCGTTAGGGTGCCAGTTGATGGTGAAATCAACATCATCGAACAGCCCTTCGCGAACCATATACACTTTGCCCGATCCGCCTTCCTCGGCAGGAGTGCCATAAAGCCTGACTCTCCCCGGCGTTCCAGTTGCCTCGAGCCATTGCTTGATGGCAATCGCGGCGGCGAGCGATCCTGCAGCAAACAGATTGTGTCCGCAGGCATGCGCAGCGTGCTTTCCGTCAATCAACTCGCGCAAAGGAGACGCCGACTGATTGATGCCGGGCAATGCATCATATTCGGCAAGCAATGCGATTACGGGACCGCCTTCGCCCCATTCGCCGACAAAGGCCGTTGGAATACCAGCGACACCTTCGCGAACAGAAAAACCTTCGCCGGCAAGTTCGTTTTTCAGCAATCCGCTCGACTTAGTTTCAAGATAGCCGAGCTCGGCGTAATCCCAGATCTGCTTGGCGACGCGGCTGGTCCGTTCAGACTGCGCTTCGACCGCCTCCACCGGATCGAAGCTTTGTCCCGCCGCATTCGGACCCACGAGCATCGCGCCGATTACGGCGAAACTGGTCAATCGTCGCATTCCACATTCTCCCTTGCCCGATAGTCTATCGCCGGTTCGCGCGCAGGCAAGCCTCGACCCGAACTAACATTTGTGTCAGTAGCGCGGCCATGCAACCGATGCTCTTCCAACTAGGCGCCTCGCTCATCGCGATTCTGGCACTCGCCTGGTTGGCCAATAAGCTTGGCCTGGGCGGAGACCATCGCATTCGCAGCGCGGATGAGGCGCGTTTTCTCGCTGACGAAGCTGTTAGCGGATTTGATGCGGTCGAAATTGCTTTGGACCGGGCCGGCTATGGCGCATTGCTGCGCGATGCAAATGGCCGCATATTGATTCTTCGCCGGCATGGCACACATTTCGCCGGACGGCTCATTACCCGCCGTCCGCAAGCTCAACTTGATCAATCGCTGCTGACAATCGAGGCGGAGGACCGCCCGTTCGGTGCGGTTACGCTTGATCTGGGGCGTGACGCGCAGATCTGGGCCGCGAGCCTGCGACGATTGGAGGCGCGAGATCATGCCTGACTTCAATCCCATCGACTATGCAGTTCCCGGCTTCGTGATTCTGGTTATTATCGAGATGATTTGGGCATGGAAGAAGCGTCCCGACGCTTACGAACCGCGCGATACGCTTACTTCGCTGGCCTTCGGGCTGGGAAGCACCGTCGCTGGCGTATTGTTCGGCGGTTTTGCTGTTTGGGTGTTCTTCCAGACCTATGAATATCGGCTGTTCGATTTTGGTGACCAATGGTGGGCCGTGTGGTGGGCATGGCCGCTGGCGTTTGTGATCGACGACTTGAAATATTACTGGGTGCACCGCGCCGGACACCGGATCCGCTGGATGTGGGCCGCGCATGTAAACCACCATTCCAGCCAGCATTACAATCTTTCGACAGCATTGCGGCAAACCTGGACCGGCTCATTCACCTTCGGCCTGCTGTTTGCATTGCCGCTG
>Ga0316205_10003795_pt1 | contig 13884 bp, 12 predicted proteins | sample 3monthpyrite_MG_FD_204941 | JGI IMG/M metagenome (GOLD analysis project Ga0316205, IMG submission 204941) | Microbial mat bacterial communities from mineral coupon in-situ incubated in ocean water Damariscotta River, Maine, United States -... | ecosystem: Environmental > Aquatic > Marine >... | reverse complement strand
CAATCATCCAATGATCACTAAAACGTTTTCCATCTTACGCCTGCCACAGCCGCACGCGGAAGGTGCAGGCTGGAGGTAATGGTTATGCAACATTATTCGGGACAATCTTTTCAGCCGCATTGAAATAAACATGGGGGTAGTCCAGCTCACGCTTTTGAAACGACAGAATAGAGGCATTCTGAATCACGCCACCATCAATATTGATCGCTTGGCGAATAGTCTCATTTTTATACCAACTATCACGGCCCGCCAGTACTGTAGGCAAATAAACAATGAGCGCAGCAGAAATTGATCGCGTTGCACTTTCCCAGAGATAGCTAGGGGTGTGATCCACAGCGTAGTAATCTATGGTTTCATACTTAAACATCGGAATCTTGAATGAAGTTGGTTTGGCAAAAAAGAATCCCATTCCCTCATCGCAACTGACATCAATAATCAGGCTATTGGGCTTGAGGCATGCGCTTTCTGCTTCGGTAACAAAGTCGGTAGGATTTCCTGTATCTTGAAAGGTACCGTTTACAATGATATCTGCTTCACTAACCAGGTCAGTCAGCGGTCGCGCGGTACCATCGTGCTCCACCACCATCATGCGTGCCTCGCCCTTGCTACCTGCTCGAATTCTCACATAGTTACAATCGAGTACTTCTTCACGCACCTCGTCTTCAGGGCGCTGAATGCAGATGGTGATATCTCTAAAACCATGCGCCTTGAGAGCGTATATCGCACCACGGCTGACTGCACCAAAACCGAAAATGATTGTTTTGCGCTGATTACCGTAATGCCCGTCGATACCTTTAAGTTGCAAGGCATGTATAACCGCGCAATAGCCTGCCATTTCGTTATTCTTATAGAATGTATGGCGACCCATGTGTCCGTTAGGCGACCAGATAAACATATCCTCAAAGGCAATGAGCGTCTGTTTACGATCGAGGGCCGCCTGGGTGATGTCGCGTTGCTGCACACAATGCACATAACCCCAAAGTGTTCCGCCTTCGCGAAGTTCCTGTAAATCAGCTAATACCGGCTTGGCAATGATAACCGTGCCAATGTCGGCCAGTAATTCGTGACGTGTAGCAATGCCCCCTGTCAGATTAGCAATTTCTGAATCTGTGATACCAAATGGTGCACCATAACCTTCCTCAAATATTAGCTGACGGCGAAGTGCTTCAGGAATGCGCGACAAATGCGCTGGATGAATTGGAAACCGTCGTTCATCTGTTTTTCTTGAAGTCCCAATGACTCCTACTCTTGATGTATTCATGTCGTCGTTTCCTTGTTATTAAATAATTCAATAGGTGTGACTTCATGAACGAATTCTCAATTTCGCCAATAGGCCTGTTTCTTTATGCTATGTTCTGTCGCAAGTGTTTTAGAGTTTCAACAAACGAAGTTCTGTAGAAATGACCGGGATCTCAAGCCTGACGTTAAAGCTCAGCCGCGCCGCTTTTTGGCATCGGCTGGAGCACTTTGTTAGTTGCTGTTACTTTGCCCACGATCAAGCACCCAACATCTTTGACTGCCTGTAAATGCTATATGCTCGTAGTAGGAGTTTGCAGTGGGCGCGGCAACCAAAATTAATTTGCCTTGTGACCCCAATTGATCTTGAGTTAAGAGGTGTAAATTCTTTCTAATACCGTTCATTTGATAATTCTTATGAACTGCAAGGTCGGAAAGGTAACAGACATAATGAAAATCTGTCATGCAACGTGCGATACCAACCAATATCCCATCATAACATGTCTTAACCATTTAAATTGGTATTTTTTATGATTCCTTCCCTGCAATTTCGATCCTCAATCCGCCTGCGCTCAGCAGGTGTTGATTCTAGTAGCAATTTTACACCTTCAGGGATCAGGTCTTTCGGGGGGCATTTCGGGGTCAGGACTTATATTTTACACATATATTTCTTTTTGATGAAAAAAGTAAGACCTGATTTCATTGATTCCTGTCAGTCAATGAGCAATTTTATTACTTAACCTGCACTGTCATTCAACTGTGGGAACATCACGATATGGCTAACGTCAAAGTTAACGCCTAATTTTTCATGTAATTTATGATCATGATGACTGGATGCAATACAAATCAGAGTGCCACCACTATCCAATTTTAAAGTATATAAAAAGTCTGCACCACGAAACAGGCGTTCGACAATTTCCAGTTTAAAATCACTGTCATCATCATGAATGATGTCATCAGGCCTGATTAATAAATCGAGTTTACATCCCAGTTTGCATTGCGCAGGCACGTCACCTTTGATAATACCTATTTCAGTTTTAATCCGGTTATCACCAATGTATTCTCCCGCAATAAATTCACCCTGACCAATAAAGTCAGCTGCAAATCGGGTTGCAGGTTTATGATACAGGTTATAAGGGGTATCCCACTGAATTAATTTTCCTTCATTAATTAAACCCACTTTGTCCGCCATGGCAAAAGCTTCGTGCTGATCGTGTGTTACCAGAATCGCCGTGATATTTTCCAGCTTGAGAATTTGGCGAACTTCGCGCGCAAGCTGTTCACGCAACTCAACATCCAGACTGGAGAAAGGTTCGTCGAGTAATAAAATCTCCGGTCGTGGAGCCATTGCTCGCGCCAGAGCAACACGTTGTTGCTGTCCACCTGATAATTGATGAGGATATTTATCATTCATACCCGTGAGATTGATTAATCTGAGCAATTCATTACAACGCTGCAGATTGCTCTGATGATTTTTTTTATCCAGTCCAAACGTAATATTTTTTTCAACACTCAAATGCGGAAACAGGGCAAAGTCCTGAAACACCATTCCAATTTTACGTTTTTCCGGCGGCACCACATATTCCGGGTTACTGATGATTCTGTCTTTAAGTTTGATCGAACCGGCAGTCGGCTTTTCAAAGCCGGCAATGGTTCTGAGAACAGTCGTTTTACCGCAACCGCTTGGGCCGAGCAAGCAACTAATGTCCCCTTCTATCAGATCGAAATTTATATCGCTCACAATGTTTTGTTGTTGATAAGCGACACTAATATTCTGTAAGCACAATAATTTTTTCATGAGCGACCGCGATTTATAGATTGGCTAAGCAAAATAACCGGAATGATCCCGGCAAGTACAATACTAAGTGCTGCTGTTGAGGCATCTGCCAGACGTTCATCAGAGGCAAGTTCATACGCTTTAACAGCCAGTGTATTAAAATTAAATGGCCTCAATATCAGCGTTGCAGGTAATTCTTTTAGCACATCGACAAACACCAGGAGTACGGCAGTAATCAGACTACGTCGCATGATTGGCATGTGCACCAGGGTTAAAACCTGCAATGGCTTTAAGCCAAGTGAGCGGGCAGTGTCATCCATTGAAAGTTTAATTTTTCCAAGTGCAGCCTCTACTGTACCTACCGAGACCGCAAGAAACCGCACCATATAGGCAAACATTAAAGCAAACAGTGTGCCGCTAAATAACAAGCCTGTAGAATAATTAAACTGTACTCGCATCCAGCTATCAAGAGTATTATCGAGCCATGCCATTGGCAACATAACGCCAACTGCAATCACCGTTGCCGGTATGGCATAACCAAGGCTGGATACGCGCACAGCAAATTGAATCAAAGGTGTTTTTTGTAAACGTTGACCATAGCCCATGATCAATGCCAGAACGAGTGCAAGTATGGCTGCAGCAACCGCAAGCCCGAGGCTATTCATTACCAGACTGATAAACTCTTTATCTACCATATCCTCATAGGTTTCTATTGCCCAGACAATCAACTGGATAACCGGCAGAATAAATCCGAAAAATAATGGTAAGAAGCAAGCGCTTGTCGCCAGCCAGGCTTTCTTCCCGGTTAAGGTTATGCGCTGATATGCTTTTTCTCGATTTGAAACATGGTGATAACGTGCTTGTTTGCGTGAAAGTCGCTCAATGGTGATCAGAAAAAATACAAAAATTAACAGGATTGCAGATAGCTGGGCGGCAGCCGTCGAATCACCCAGTCCAAACCAGGTTCTGAATATGCCGGTAGTAAAGGTACTAATTCCAAAATATTGAACAGTACCAAAATCAGCGAGTGTTTCCATTAACACCAGTGACAAACCGGTAATGATTGCAGGACGTGCCATTGGCAAAGCAACCTGAAAAAAACTCCGCCATAATCCTGACCCTAAACTGCGACTCGCTTCCAGTGCTACCACTGACTGTTCCAGAAAAGCCGCGCGTGCCAGCAAATAAACATAGGGAAACAATACCAATGAAAGCATGGATGTAGCGCCCCAGACTGATCTTATTTCCGGAAACCAGTATTCTCCGTATGAAACATCAAACCATGTTCGTATACCTGATTGTACCGGGCCTGCGACATCAAACATACCCGTATATGTATAAGCAATAATGTAGGCAGGTAACGCCATCGGTAACAATAACATCCATTGAAATACTTTGCGCCCTGGAAACCTGCAGACACTCGTAAGCCATGCAGTGGTGATCCCCATCGTCAGCGTACCAAAACTTACGCCGATGATAAGTAATAAAGAGTTGATTACATATTCAGTGAGTACTGTATCCGCCAGGTGTTGCCAAACTTCGCCGGTAGGACGAAATACAAAACTAAGCACGCTGAGAATGGGCAAGGCACAGATAAACGCAATAACTAAAACCGTAATATGCCAGCGATCAAATGTGATCTTTGAAAAAAATCGTGATAAGAATGTGGTGCGAGTTGCAGGCGCTGAATCATACATCGTCGAATTATACCATGTCATGGCTGATTTTGAGACAAGCTCAAATCAGCCATGCAGATTTTTAAGCCACTATTTCCAGCCCGCACGATCCATAAGACGGACGGCCTTCGGGTTATTAAGACCCAGGACCGAAAGATTAACTGAATCAGCTTTGAATTTACCCCAGCTTTTCAAAATTTCACTGACTTCAACATCGCTACGAACCGGGTATTCATGATTAGCATTGGCATACCACTCCTGTGCCGTTTTGCTGGCCATAAACTCAATCAATTTAATCGCGTTTACAGTATTTTTAGCATGCTTGGTAACTGCCGCACCACTAATGTTTACGTGTGTGCCACGATTCGTCTGATTAGGCCAGAAAATTTCCAGCTTGCCCGCTGCATCACGATCGGCCTGTTTTTTACTGCTTAGCATTGCAGCATAATAATATGTATTGGCAATTGCGATGTCACATTGGCCTGCCGCCGCTGCCCGGATTTGATCCCGGTCACCGCCTTTAGGCGAACGCGCCAGATTAGCCACCAGACCTTTAGCCCACTTTTCAGTTGTCTCTATACCATTCACTTCAATCATCGAAGCTACCAATGACTGGTTATAAATATTATTGGAGGAGCGGATACATATCTTGTTTTTAAACACAGGGTTCGCCAGCGATTCATAATCACTCAGCTGTTCGGGCTTTATTTTACCTTTGACATAAAAAATGGGACGTGCACGAAGTGACAAGCCAAACCAGTAACCTTCTGGCTCACGATAGGTCGCGGGAATAATCCTGGTTAATGCTTCTGATTTAACTGGCTGCAATACACCTGCAATCTGGGCCCGATATAAGCGACTTGCATCTGTAGTAATCAGTAAGTCTGCCGGAGTATTAATGCCTTCTGTTTCCAGGCGTTTTAACAGAGCATCCGCTTTTCCGGTCACCAGATTGACCTTAATACCCGTCTGTTGAGTGAAATCATTCAGCAAAGGTTTAATTAAAGCCTCTTTTCTGGCGGAGTAAACATTGACTTCATCAGCGAAGGTCTGAGCTGAAAATGTTGCCAGCAAACCACTCGCAATAAAAAAAACAGCTGATTTAAAAATGGTGTTCACGTACAGAATCCTCATGGATGATAAATTGATACAATAGATATACTGCGATTCAAATCTAAATACAAATGATATTCATTATCATTTATAAAATAATAACATAATAATTGAGCACCATATACCTAAGGATCACAAATTAAGAGATATCCACGAAATTTCAACTACTTTTCTTATCCTGACATCCATTTCCACAGCTAATGATTCTTTTACCCAAGCAATCGTAAGGCTTTTTTCACATAGACCCCAACAACAAGAATCAGCATGAATCATTTTCACTGGCATCGAGCATTTCAGTTGCAAGCAGGTCTGTGACTTCTTTTTTAAGGCTTCTTAAGATGGGTGTCTTGTTTATTCTATCAAGTACTCTGACACCTTGATTTCATTAGTGACTATTTTTTAATATGCCTGAGATCGTGATTCGTCCATTAGCACTCAATGAAAAGAAACCCGGCCTGGGGCCACGTGAGATACAGACCTTCATCGCACCGGTGTTGCCATCATGGAAAATATTGGGCTGTTCATTGAAAATGAAAGTTTCAGTTCGTCGCTCATCTGAAATGTTGGCACCCACGGATGTTAACTGAAAATAATGTGTGGATGTCATGTAATTCCCTGTATCGGGTCCTGTATGCAAAGTCACTATCGCGCGTTCGTATGACGATGCGGATAGAAGTACATCGCCAGAAATTTGATTAATAATTAATCGTTTGTCTGAAGGCACCACGAAAGGTGTACAACCAGTGGCTTCACCCGCATTAATAGTCACATCAATACTGGCTTGCAGTCTGTCTTCCGCCCCGGATTGAAATACCACAGGAACAGGATTATCGGTCGGGAACTCCACAGTGAGCGGCTGATCGAAAGTCGCTGTCACATTGCCTTCCACTCTTAAACTTTCATTCACGACATAGACTGGTCTCGTCGCCCCGACGGGCTCATCTTTTGGCTGAGCCACAGCAAAAACGGGAATAAAGCAAATAAAACCAATGACCTGCCCTAATTTCTTCATAACAACTATCCTCATATAGTAGGATTTCTCGATTTATCTTAGACCGCTATTTTGTTTAATATTACTTAACAGTATAGATGCAGTTGGAATGCGCAGTGTTAACCAGTTCACACTTTCACACGGATATGAAAAATACGCTGCAGGGTGACTACCGTCAGTTATTTCTGTTACGCGCCCTTGTTAAACCGTATACGCTACTGCGATGCATCCGTATGGACTTCGAAAAAACTATTAACCATTACAAATTCACCCCATTTATTGAAGAAGCATTTTTTTCTGACTTGACCGATAGTGAACTGAATATCAACTGGCTAACGCTCGGTATCTCAAAATACTGGTACAAGGGCATAAAGTGGAGGACTTTTCACCTCCTTGATATAGCATTTTGTTTTGCTATGATGGCTTTATGAACAGGCGACAAAATCGGCTACAAATACTGGCACTGTGCATCATACTGACATTGCCAACAGCTGTGATAGGTGAAACAAAGCAACAACCCATCTTCGATGCCCACATCCATTACAGCCATGATGTATGGGATGCCATTACACCACAGGATGCCATACGACGCTTACGTGAGGCAGGTATTGTACGTGCTCTGGTATCCAGCTCCAGTGACGAAGGTACACGCAAGTTATACCAGGCGGATCCTGATTTTGTTATTCCAGCACTGCGACCCTATCGTAAGCGCGGCACAATGGGTAGCTGGATGCATGATAAAAGCATCATCCCTTATCTGAAACAACGACTGAATAGTTTCCGTTATGTAGCAATAGGTGAATTCCATCTGCAGGGCGCGCAGGCCGGGTTACCCGTTGTGCGTGAAGTCATCAAGCTTGCCAGCAAACATCAGCTAATGTTGCATGTACATTCTGATGCAGAAGCTATCAGGCTTATCTATGAACAGGATCCGAAGGCGCACATTCTATGGGCTCATGCCGGCTTTGAAGATGCCTCCACAGTAGTCGAAATGCTCGATCAGCATAAAAATCTTTGGGCTGACCTCTCCTTTCGCTGGGAAATATACACCAACAATCGTTTCCTTCGTGGCTGGAAAGCATTACTCCTCGCACATCCTGACCGCTTTATGCTCGGAGTTGACACTTATGAACCACAGCGCTGGCTGAAAATTCAATCGACAATGGACTGGCAACGTTCGCTATTAAAAGCGTTGCCAGATCATGTTGCACAAGCTATTGCCTACGATAATGGTAATCGCGTTATCTATGATCGTTTCGTAAAACTTGGCAAATAGGGATCAGAGAGCACTTAGAACCTCTTCGAATTTCATTCAGTATTTCCTGAACACGCTACGCTCGTTCTGGTCACTTTGTTTCTAATATTAGTCGAAACGATGCTCTGAACCCACTTTTCTTTTCTTATGATGGGTGTCTTGTTTATTTGTTTATTAGAATCAACGCGTGACACCGGGAAAGGCTGGCAGACTTGCAAAAGAAAGTGTAATTTATCATTATTTGCACTTTTTTATGCGGGTGTAGTTCAATGGTAGAACTTCAGCTTCCCAAGCTGACTACGAGGGTTCGATTCCCTTCACCCGCTCCATCCTCACGAACATTATGCTAGGGGTTGGAGTGGAATTATGGGGGGCAGAGTGAGTCCATCGATTCACGACGAGTGCAGCATAGCGGCAAACATGTGTGTCTTGCCGTCTCCCCGGCGCATACGAAAAATCAACCTGCACGCAGCACTTTTTCAGCAGTATCCCTGATAAAATATCTTTCCTCTATAGGTTTTCATAGTATCATTCGTTCATGATTTTTAATCACTACAACCTTCTGCGAGTCGTGTATGCGCTGGCTTTCTGCCTCGTGCTGGCGGCTTGTGGTGCAAAGCCCGCCAGGTTTACCCAGGAAAGCTTTTCGATTGATAGTCCCTACAAGTCGAGACTCGACAGCAACTCAACCATCGCCTGCGAAAGCGCTCGCCGTGTGCTGCTCGGCGACGGCTATATCATTGATACTTATAACAAGGAACATATCAAGGGCCGCAAGGCCTATCTCAGCGATAGCGACCGTAGCACTTTTATCGAGATGAACGTCGTCTGCGTGGATGAACCCGATGGCAGCATGGTGTATGCGAATGGATTGCTCAGCACCTATGATGTTAAGCGGTCAGGCGGATCGGCCAGCGTTGGTGTGAGCGCGCTCGGATCGGTATCGTTGCCATTTGGCCAAAGCGTGGATTCCATGGTCAAGACCTCTGACGAAACCATCCTCGACCGGGAATTCTACCGACGCTTTTTCAATGTAGTGCACATTGTTATGGCGCGCATCAAGAAAGCGGAAGAGAACGCCGTTCAGCAAACGGAGCAAACATTATCCAGGCAGCAGAAACAGGGCAAATCCAGCCTGGGCAAGGATACGCAAACCGTCAGCCCGAATCGTAATCCTGATAAGCCGACCGCCGCCGAGGAGTTGCCGCCGACGCCGCAGGTTGAGCCCGCCCGAACCGCCGAAGCGCTGGACGAAGCGCAACAGAAACTGCCCGAGAATCGCGATCCTGCAGCAACGCCAGTCGAATCAGCGCAGCCGGCCGTATCTGCAACACCCGATCCTGAACCGGAAGGGTCCGCCGATACCGCGCCAGTAGAATCCATCAAGACTGATTCCACGCCGGCAGAGTCCACAGAGACCATTCCCGCTGCCACTACGCCCAAGCTGGAGAATCAGCCTGAAATGACCAACCCAGCCAAGTAAGCCACCTTTTTTTAACCCCGGCAAGTATATTTAGGGTCAGTGTAAAAACATACGATCATATTTCATTATAAACATTAGATTTTACACTGACCCCAAATTTTCTTCCGAATCATTTCATTGCTTTGACTCTGCATCAATAATCACCTCGTGCATTTCCAGCTTACCCTCACCGCTAAACGCTTCCTTCGGCATTGGATTGCTATGCGACAGTTTAAAATCTTCACTGCCCACCCAGGCCTCAAATGATGCTTTGTCTTGCCATGTGGTTAAGACGACATAAGGCGAATCATTACTTTCAGGCCTGAGGATTTGCATACGCACAAAACCTGCCTGCTTGTCGATCTGTCCTGCACGCTGTCGAAAGCGTTCTTCAAATGTTTCTTCAAAGCCCGATGCGATGGGTACCCGGTTGGCAACGATAAACATGATGACGACTCCACTATTGAGCTGAGGGTTATAATAGAAATAAAAGGGCCAGAACACAGTGATTTATAATATTAATGGAAACTGTGCTCTGGCCCCACTTTTAAATGACCACTTAATTGGCAGGATTAAGTCTACCTTTAAGCAAGATGGCTGTCCTATCCATTTTTATTGTCCGTCCATTTGCCCCATGCTCTATTACTTTCCTAGTTTGTTGTTCTTTCTTAATGTCTGTAGGCGAGTCCACTTCTCGGCAGCCGGGCAGTTCGTGCTCATTGTAAAACTATCAGCGCCCTGAAACTGCACTGTAGGCTGCAAGCTAGCTTTTAGGTAAGCATGGTATTCTTTATCCAGGGCCTTTGGGCAAACAGATTTTATTTCATTGTATGCTTTGTCATACTGTAGAAATAAATTTAGAAGATAACCCGCATTTTTACTCAATACCGCTGATTCACCACCAATTTCCGCTTTACAAGCATTGATGAATTTCATCCGGATTCCGTTGAAGGTTCTTGTTTGTGGGCCATATACGACCTGAAAGAATTTTGAGTTTACTTTTGGGGGAATTTTACTTCTAGGTTCACCGTAGGTAGCCAGAATATTATTATAGACGCTGTCACCGTTCTTTTTAAGCCAGCCACGATCCTGCTTAAAACTATACTGGTAGGATAATTTATAAAGTGGTTGGTCGGGAATATTTGCTTTATGCGAGTCATAAGTTTCCCACATAACTCTTTCATTTTTGTTTAATACCAGGTCGGCAGCATCATTGTTTTGAAAGAATGTCGGAGCATTTTTGCTTAATGCTTTAACTTCTGCAACCGTCATTCCCGGACGAATACCTTTGTATTCAAATTTTGTTGCGGTCTCGCAAATTGATTCAATAAATTCCCACGTTACATCAGCTCTGGCCACTGATAGAGGTATGGTTAGACAACAGAAAAACACTGCACAAGCGCTTAGAAAACGATCCATGACATACAATCCTTCCAAATATTTTTACAATACACTATAGATAATTCTTTTATCAAGATCAAATTCCTCCTTAACATCTAACTTCCTTCGTACAAACCCATCTTGCAAAATCTACCAGGAATAGCTTACGTCAACTGGCACCCATTAAAAACTGACATCATTCTTAGCAGACCTTACATCCATCTTAATAAAACTAGATAGCACATTGTCATTTATGAATATGTTGGATTTATTAAAACAAGCAGTATGGCTAACACCAAAACTCTACTTCAGGGGCCACGTTGAGTTCAGCTCTTTAACCACAGATAGAGGCACCATCAAACAAAAGGAAAATAAAGCATATGCACCTAGAAAACACGAACCATACATAAAACCCTTTCAAAAAATTATCTATTTATTGATAAGGCTTTCATCAAAGCCAAATTTATCCTAAAAACCTCACTTGACCACTACAGACCGACCCATTATGATGGTACAAGTTTCAGATTTAGTCTTTGGGGAGTCGCATGAAATTACAAATAAAATCTACTTTAGGCTTGGGCGCATTCGTCGCTGTCATGGCCATGATGTCTACATCATATGCTGGTGTTTCAGAAATGAAAAATTATACACCTGGACATATAGACATAGGAACATTGACAATAACGGGCAAAAATGCAGCATCATACCGTCCGGACACGTATAAAGAATTTAAGAAAGATCCGAGGATGAAGCATATTGATCCTAAAACTGCGGGCCTAACCTATCAACCTCCTCACCTAAGCCTCGCACTACGAGAACCAGATCTAAGGCAGAAATTCAGAATGCTAGGGATACAAAAATGCGGAACTGGGTACTGGAAGGATGGTTTCGAACCGGAAAATACAGCGCTTATAGGGCAAGCCTTATTAAAGCGTACACCAGTTACGCTACATAATGTCACGGCTAATGACAAAGGCGAATGTTTCTTTGAAAGCTTTAGTCTGAATAAGTAAACCGGACACCCCGCCTAAGCAAACTAGGACTGGGTAACATTTTGTTATTTATCTATTACTGTGGATTTATTTAGATGGCCGCCTAATTAGTTTTGCTAGCAGGCAAAGATTTGAGCCGCGCCCTGGGCAAGGGCAACGGCGTATGTTGAACGGGAGATGGAAATAGAAAGCTAAGTACCGGTCATATCACCGACCACAACCCGAATAACCCCAAGCAATCGCATCGACGAAAAATGATTTATGTGACTTCTCATGGGTAATGTTGTATGAAAAACCAGGCTTGTTAAAGTTCGAGTCTCCTGCCGGGTACTTACACTCTTTTCGCAAACCAGAGGAACTCTTATAGTCACTGCACTTTAGCCGGATACCGGTTTCACGCTCAAACCTGGCTTTTTCACGTTCGAACAGGTTCGGACCATCCTTGAATGAGCCATGGAAACTGATATTACCGATCGCTCTGCTACTTTTATTGCCACCGCCTTGAACAGAGATATTGGCGTTATCAATACCATTCTGCTTGGATGCCTTTATGTAGCCCAGCTTCTGCGCATACATGGCCGCGTTCTTATATCCCAGCCCTTCTAGATAATCACCCGCCTGAATCAGGTTGCCACACAAATGAACTCCCATTACGGACACCTTATCGACCAGGCGACTACCTGCAGCGCCCATACCATTGCCAATGCCACTGATCCCTTTACCCGCTGTACTGGCAGTATCAGTGTTCAAGCGATAGCTACTGAAGACACAGGCCGCTCCGGTTTTCGACTTGCGCACATTCTCCAGGATAATTTCCTTGCGTACCATCGGCGTCAGCTTGTCAATGTCTGCCTTGAACTTTGAAATATGGCCGCTGGTTCTAAACTGATCATGGTAGAACTGATAGCATCTAACCGGTGGATTACGCTGATCAAGGAGTCCAATCGTTAAGCCATAATATCTCGGCTTTGACCCGAATTCACCATTCCTAAATTTATTACCCACCAGGTTTCTTATCGGCGCACCATGCAATTTCCCGATGACGGTCACGCCCTGGGAGCTGGTGACTACTGGCTTAGCTTGAACTGCTGACGCTTTGTTCGGTTTTGCGACCGGACTGGCTGCAGGCGTACTAGCGCTCCCAGCAGCCTCATCCTCTTCATCATCCCATGAAGATTGACCGCCATTAACACTCTCCTTGATCGTATCCTTCAACTCGTTCTTTATATCATCGAAGAAACCAGCAGAAGCTGTTGCCGAAAAAAGAATGACCCATATTGCGCATAGACTGTTCTTTATATTTATCCCTTTCATCACTTATCCTGTCTTTTTTATATATTATTTAATCCACATAGCCAGTGTCTTTACAAAACCCAATGAAGCCTGGCTTAATTAGTTTGGAATATTATAACAGCAGAAGACAAAAGCTGTAAAATAAGTAGGGTCAAAGACGTATGACACTTACTTAAGGTGATTAAGGTATTTTTTGTGGTCATTGCGAGGTGCGAAGCAATCTCTAAGCTACGGAGTGCGGAGGGAAAAGATTGCCGCGCTATGACCATTTATTTGTCTTTTTAAGGAACGGCCTATTACCCTCGCAATGACATAAATTTGTTATTATTTTTGTTTAAACAAGCGCCATTCGGGCCAAAGACTAATATTCTTTAATATTAGCGATGTATATTTTCCGGCTGCATTTATTGGTTTGCCAACGCGTCGAACAATGCCTAATATAGACGCATTAATACCTATTCCCCACAGCGTACCGAGATACTCTTTCTCATTTTCATGGCAACACTATTGCCTGCCACTGCATGTGCAACAGAAACCGGTTCCAGCCATAACCTATTTTATCTTAATAAATTGAGTGACAAGTCTTACTTCGTTGGTCGTGCCAACCTGGTGACACGAGATGGCTTCTCGCACGTCACGGGGTCAGGTCTTACATTTTACACGTCAAACGCCTTTAGCGCCCTACTGACAGTTGCGATACTCACATCAA
>Ga0316205_10003794_pt1 | contig 13888 bp, 11 predicted proteins | sample 3monthpyrite_MG_FD_204941 | JGI IMG/M metagenome (GOLD analysis project Ga0316205, IMG submission 204941) | Microbial mat bacterial communities from mineral coupon in-situ incubated in ocean water Damariscotta River, Maine, United States -... | ecosystem: Environmental > Aquatic > Marine >... | reverse complement strand
ACCCAAATTAACCCGGGGACACGGGGTAAACTGGGCCGGTAATACTATCGCACAAGCTTAGTGCAAATACATAAATTGCATTTGAAAACCGGCAACCTCAATAATGTCGTGCTCCGCTAACAGTATAGATGAGTCGCCAATCGGCTCCCCATTCAACAGTGCAGGCGCATCAATTGTGTGAGCGTTGTGCTGCTTACCTGTTATTGTGTAGCCATCCATTTTTCTATTGATAGTTGCCAGCGCTTTACCTTTATATCCTATGGAATTGACGGGCTTGCGCATTTCCATCACCACATTGGCGCAAGGTCCGTTCAACAATTTGGCCGCGCCCAGTGGCATCCCTTTCAAGTCAATCTGGTTTTCACGATCGGCATTAATGATACGCGTTTCATCATGCTCAGCTTTGACAAACATGGTCGGCTCATACTCGATATTCTCTTCGGAAAAATAGGTGAATTGATGAGCGCCAACCTGAATGATATCGCCATGCATTAACAACAGCTTGTTAATAAAATTACCATTCACCAGGGTTCCATTGGTGGCATCCAGATCTTCGACAAACGTATCATTATTGGTACTGGTTATCAGCGCATGGCGGCCACTGACAGTCATGTCATTCAGTTGGATATCATTGCCATGCCGTCGACCAATACTCACCGTGTCTTTGGTCAATGGATACTCCCTGATAATGGCCCCATCCAGTGTCATTATTAATTTCACAGCCATCATTGCGCCCTTTTGTTATCGTTTTATTTAATTAAATACTTCATCCTGTAAAAGTTTGTATTGCTCAAACTGCGACTTGTTATGTGCGTGCTTATAGGCTTCTGTCCCGGAAATCAGCTTCTCATCGAGTAGTTTTTTCAGGGCATAATCCAGTGTCTGCATACCCTGCATAGCACTGCTCTGGATCACATTATCAAGTTGTTCCGGCCTACCTTCACGAATAATATTGGCAGTAGCAGGATTATTCACCATTACTTCAATCGCTGCCAGACGTCCGCGATTGTCGACGGTACGCACCAAACGTTGTGAAATAACACCACATAACGAAGTGGATAACATGGTTCGTATGTATGGCTCGTCACCCGAAGGAAAAACATTTATGATCCGTTCAATGGTAGATGCCGCACTGTTAGTGTGCAATGTCCCCATCACCAGGATACCCATTTCTGCGGCAGTGACTGCCAGGCTGATGGTATCCAGATCCCGCATTTCACCCACCAGAATAACATCAGGGTCCTCTCGCAATGCGGAACGCAGCGCGTGCGCAAAACTTTTGGTGTGGGTTCCTACTTCACGCTGACTCACCAGGCATTTTTTATTATGGTGAGCGTACTCAATGGGGTCTTCAATGGTAATAATGTGCCCCTTACGCTGTTGATTAACATAATCGATAACAGACGCCAGGGTCGTTGATTTACCGGACCCTGTCGGGCCTGTCACTAGCAACAACCCTTTCTTCTGATTGGCCAGCGTCTTTATGACAGCCGGTAACCGTAATTCCTGCATACTCATGATATTTTCAGGAATTGTCCTGAAAACGGCGCCGACGCCGCCGACATGGCGAAATAAATTGACCCTGAAACGCGATAAACCGGTCACCTCATAGGAAAAATCCACCCCACCATGTTTTTCAAACTCCTGCTTTTTTTGATCAGTCATGACCTGATCGATCAAATCCATGACTTCAGTGGCACTGAGGTTTCGGTATTTGATCGGATAGATATCACCAAACAGACGCATTCGGGGTGGATTACCCGAGACCAGATGTAAATCGGAGCCGCCCTGCTCAACGACCAGCTCCAGAAAAGCATTAATGCGTTTGTGGTCGCCTTCCATATTCAGCTCACTGACAGATTGATAGTAGGAAGTATGTCAGAGTCATTAACATACTGTTGAAACCTCTTTTTATCCGTGGCGTGCATATAAGCATCGTCGGGATCAATCTCCCCATTCTTTAACGCTTCCATCAGCGCTTGATCCATTAACTGCATACCTCTTTCTGCACCGGTTTGCAAAACCGAAGGTATCTGATGAATTTTACCGGTCAAAATCAGGCTGGTGATCGAGGGAACATTTAACATGATTTCGACAATAGCTTTACGGCTACGGCCATTGGCAGTACGCACCAGCTTTTGGCTGATGACGCCGCGTAGATTTTGTGCCATGAACGTCGCTGTTTGTGATTTTTGTTCGGTAGGCATCGCATCCAGAATACGATCCAGTGATTTCACAGCCGAGGATGTATGCAAGGTTCCTAACACCAAATGGCCTGTTTCAGCAGCGGTCATTGCTAATGAAATGGTCTCTGGATCACGTAACTCACCAACCAGAATAACATCAGGATCTTCACGCAAAGCAGCTCTCAGTCCGGCGGCAAACGTTTCAACGTGTTCACCGACTGCTCGCTGCACCACCAGTGATAATTTACTTTCATAGACAAACTCAATCGGGTCTTCGAGGGTAATAATATTCAGTCGACGATTGTTGTTCAGATGATTAATCATCGCTGCCAAGGTGGTTGATTTACCGGTACCGGTTGCGCCAGTGATTAATACCAAACCATTATTGGTTTGTATCAGGCTCTCAACAACCTTAGGTAATCCCAGCTCTTTCAGAGTCGGGATAGTGGGGGCGATAACCCGGAAGGTTGCACCTAATCCACCCACCTTATGATAGACATTGACACGAAAGCGACCCACTTCTGCGTCTTCATAGGAAAAATCAAGGTCTTCACCTGCTTTGCACAGCGCATGTAGATCGGTCGGGATTATTTCAAATAACAAGTCTTCTAGTTCTGCTGCCGTCAGGTCACGATATTTGATCGGTGTCAGTTCACCCAGCTGCCGAACCAGAGGGGGTGATCCCACTGCAAAATGTATATCTGAACAGTTTTGCTCGCGACCTAATTCCAGGAAGGCATTAATCCGTGACATTACTGTACTTCCTGTAGCAGTCTGTCCAGATCCAGACGCAGGGCATCAAAAGTTTGGTAGCGCAACTCGGGTTTAACTTGCATCGCTTTCTGAATCACCGCTTCCAGATTAACCGGTATCGCCGGATTCACTGCACGCGGTTTGACGGCTTTACCTTCAACATGCTTGAGTAATGTCGACATAGGATCTTTTTCTTCATAAGGGGGACGACCAGTAAAAATACGATACATAATCACGCCCAGACTGTAAATATCAGTGCGTGAATCGATTTCTTCGCCACGGGCCTGCTCGGGAGCCATATAGGTTGGCGTTCCTACCAGGATGCCAGTCTTTGTGATACGACCATCGGTGTTAGATGCAGCAGCTGCAAGACCAAAGTCAACAATCTTGACCTCATTGTCATCGTTAATGAGTATATTGGCCGGTTTCAGATCGCGATGCACGACATGTACTTGTTGTGCTGTCACCATTCCCCTGCATAAATCCCGCAGTATTTTCAGCATCCGACGAATATCAGCCGGCTTGCCTTTATCCAGCTCATCAGCCAGTGAATGACTAGGGAAGTACTCCATCGAAATGGCGTAAGATTTACCAAATGTAAGAAAATCATATATGCGAATAATATTTTCATGCGTTACCTTACGGGCATAGCGCAGCTCATGGGTAAAACGTTGTACGACGGACTCATCACTGGCAAAGGAGGGATTTAAAAACTTCAGAATATACTCATCGTCAACCACCAGATCATGCACCAACACAACAGTACCAAATCCACCTTTACCCACTCGCTTAATCACCTTGTAGCGTTTCGCAATAGAATCACCTTTGCGTAAGCTATCTGCGTCAATAATAATATGCGCGCTATCTTTATGATCATTGCTGGCAGATGCTAAATCATTATTTTCTTTTCGCTTGTCTATCACTTTAGCCGCATTTTCTGACGATATTCGATGCTCTTGCAACAAGTCGATGCCTTCGCGACTGATCATTTGAGTCTTGGCCGCAAAGCGATCAGCCAATTCTGCCGCTGTCGATGATGCAAGCTGTTTGATCTCGCTATTATTGACAGCAATCATTTGTGTCACTGCTTTTTGTACCAGTTGTGCATTACTTTCATCCGCCAGTTGCGACAGGGCGTGCAAGGCTTCTGTCTGTACGGCTGTATGTTGATGTGACAATGCTTTAATCAAATCTTTAATCGAGTCAGGATTACCCAGATTCGCTAATGCACGAATGGCCACTTGAGCAGTCTGAGGATCCTTGTCTAACAGTTCTCGCAGAGGTTGCAAAGCCTTGTCATTACCCATGGACGACAACGCGTCAGCTGCGCGCTCACGCACCCACCAATCTTCATCCTTTAACGCCTCGACCAGACAATCAAATGCACGGTCATCCTTACTGGTATTCAAAATCTCGACGGCGGTTCTACGTAAGAACGGGTCTTCATCTTTAATCAGTGCCAGAACAGCATCCACGACCCTGGGCCCGCCGATACTGCCAAGCGCATCAGCAGCACGCACACGCACCCACCAGTCCTGATCACGCAATGCCATTAACAAGTCTTTAATGGCACGTGTATCACCGACTTCGTTTAACACTTCAACCGCAGCACGACGAATGTATTCCGATTCATCTTGCAGATATTCCATCAGGTATTTAACCGTACTGGCATCGTTCAGTTTGATCAGGGTTTCAATGGCCTTGGATTGCACCATCATGTCCGGGTCGCTTAGTAATTTACAAATGAAGTGAGCCGGTACCGGGATGTCCATGTTGGCTAGCCCTTCGAGGGCCGCCATGCGAACATTTTTATTCGGGTCCTTGAGCAAATCAAACAAAGCCGTGCGGATCGATTCAGTACTGAATTTACCCATTAAACGCACCATGCGATAGCGCGTATCAGCTGATTCACTGCGGGAATAAGTAATCAGTTGTGGCACCAGGCTTTCGCTGGCAATGGATTGCAATACACTGAATACGGATTGACGTATATTGCTGGAACCTCCGTATAAAACTTCCAGCAGTTGTTTCTGGTCAATGCGTTTGGCTTGTTTGTTAATAATTACAGTAAGGTATTCCTTACGAATATCCACTCGTTCCAGTGCATCAATCAGCAGATTCGCATCATACTTGGTAGATTCACTGAGAACACGCTTAATGACAGGCACTACACTATTATCATCGTATGCGAGCGCATCAAAATAATAATGCAGTCGATTATCTGTTAGTAGGCCTTCCAGTAAGCTCTCAATGATTTCAACATTAATTTCTTCCGACAATGCATCAATCAGTAACGGCACTGCTGGCTCACCGATTTTTTTCAGTGTCAGCGTAGCCTGAATAGCTTTTGAAGACGAAGCGGAAGTCGCAGACAGAATGTGAGCGATCGCTTTTTTAGCTTTGGAGGTATCAAATAAACCCATAGTCAGTCAGCTACGAATAGCGCATAAAGATGCGTCTTAAATGAAAAGCTTTCTGATCTATCATGCTCATTTTCCACTTAAATACTTTTTGCATAGATAACGTATTTTTTGTTGATCAATGTGACCTGATCCTGTTCCTGATAAAGCACCACGAAATGATCTTCGATCTTGTTCAAATAGTCATAAAGCCTAGCCCGATCGGGACAAAAACTGCCACGGATTTGGCCGGTTATCAGCGACCCGTCCATCATATGTATCTCTGCGTTGATCGCGTCCAGATCCGGGTTATCTGGCATCGTATGCTGATATTCCACACGCACGATGGAGGCTTTACTATAAAAGCGGAGTTCATTCAGGTCCTGGCGGTTGATCACCACGAATGGCTCAGTCTGATTGAGTAGTTCAACGGGAGACTCCTCTCCAATGTGATGCAGACTTTGCTCACGCAGGAATAGCGTACCAGGCACGCGGCCTTCTGGATGTATCCAGAAGCTGACTAGGTGTTCAAGCTTAGGAATTTTAAAAAAATCATCAGACATTGACATGTTCCCTATAAAATTTATCGCTAACACACGACCGAATGATGGAGTTTCCCATACCCCTCAGCCGATTTATGATGAATCACACCTGTATTGACTTCAACAGATAAGGTGCGGTTTTTTGATGCCCGTCTCACCGCCCATTTACAACCATCAGTATTATTAATTTATCAACAGCTTATGTTATCGTAAATGGACTGCTGTGGTACGCCTGCCATTTATAGTATGCTTTAATTGATAATAAACGTCGCGCCCAGGCATTAAAAACTCATTCAGATGTCTGGCCGACACCCTAAAGTTTACCGTGTAGCGGTCGAAAACTATAGCAAAAGCAGATTCTTAAGTGTTATTCCCGATCACTGGCACTATCATAACCGGGAAACACCCTAATACCAATGGTTTAGAGCCACATGCCAAAATACGGTTATATATCCCACAGTGGATTGGTTCGACAGCATAATGAAGATAACTATTTGATTGATGCTGATATGGACCTATGGGTTGTCGCTGATGGTATGGGCGGACATGCCTGTGGCGAGGTTGCCAGTCAGATCGTTGTGGATCTCATTCATGACAAAATCAAAACCGGCTGTACACTGCAGGAAGCTATCGCAGCCGCCCACAGTATCGTACTGATTGCCGCCGATCAACGTTTAGGCTTGCCGGGCATGGGCTCCACAGTCGTCGCCTGCCGTTTTCATCATGACCACTATGAAATTGCCTGGGTAGGTGATAGCCGCGCCTATATCTGGGAGCAAGGCAAGCTCAAACAACTCACTCGCGATCACTCCTATGTTCAACAGATGCTGGATTCCGGCGCCATCAGTCAACATGAAGCGCTCGTTCATCCACATCGAAATGTAATCACCCAGGCCATTGGAGCGAATGACCTGGAGCATGTTGATGTTGGAACGGTCAATATACCGATGTATAAAGGACAAAGTATACTGCTATGCAGTGACGGGCTAACCGATGAGGTCGGTGATAGTCAGATCGCCGCCGTCCTTGCTACGGAGCAAGAGCCGCAACAAAAGGTGGATCAATTACTGCAGTTAGCGCTGAACAAGGGCGCCAAAGATAATGTCACAATCATCCTTGTTGAAGCACCCGACCACGCTAAAAACTGTCATATTTCCTTAGCCTGACAAGCTTTTATCCGCCATGTGGTTCAGGATGGCTTGTCGTCATCCGCTGACTGATTGTGCTTGTTTTGATTACCCGGAATTAAGGGGTCATCATCATCCATCAGTATCCGATAGGCAGGTCCTTCCAGGTCCTCATACTGACCGCTGCGAACTGCCCATATAAACACCCACACCGCAAAACCCAGAATAACCAGTCCAATTGGAATTAATAAATACAATATATTCATGATGGATATAATTCAGGCTAAAAAGCCGTCGCTGCTAGTTGATAGCATCATAGCAGTCCAGCAGGAAAAAAGTCAGCCTGAGTTCTTAACGGGTTAAACGCAAGGCATTTAAAACAACAATCAATGAGCTTGCGGACATCCCGATAGCAGCCATCCATGGTGCGACCATGCCTGCGGCCGCCAGTGGCAATGCAACCAGATTATAACCCAGCGCCCAAATCAGGTTTTGTTTGATAATACTCAAGGTTCGTCTAGACATGCGTATACCTTCAACGATGTGTGGCAAACGACTGGACAGCAACACCATATCAGCACTGGCATGCGCTATCTGGGAACCACTCCCCATGGCAATAGAAACCTGGGAGGCTGCCAACACCGGTGCGTCATTCACGCCATCGCCAACCATCGCGACAATCTCGCCCTGTTGTTGCATGGTCTGTATAGCGGCGAGTTTTTGCTCGGGTAATAATCCTGCTCTGGCATGAGAAATCGCCAGTTTATTGGCAATCGAATTAACGATTTCTTCACGATCACCACTGAGTAGACTGACCTTTATCTTCATTGACTTCAGATCGGCGATGGTGGAATCGGCCTGCTCTCGCAATTTATCCGATAACACGAACAGCGCCAGCATGCGGGTAGCGTCACCCAGTACAATAATGCCTTTACTCCATTCAAGCGCTTGATGCTGTAATGGCTGTTGATTTAATTCAGAAACAAACTCAGGTGTGCCGAGACGATAGATATGTCCATCTACGGTCGCCTGCATCCCCCGGCCGGTATAGGATTGACTGTTGGTCACGGACATGGATGTATTGATCTGTGCTGTAATTGCCTGTGCAACCGGGTGCTCAGAGCCGGTTTCAACGGCAGCTGCCAGTGCGTGCACCTGTTCTTCACTGAGTTGAGCAAGAGGGATGATTTGCTCAAGGGTTAGCTCGCCTTCAGTCAATGTGCCGGTTTTATCAAAAACAATATGATTGACTCGCGCCAATGTTTCAAGCGCATGCCCGCGTGTGGTCAACAATCCCAGACGTGTCAGACGACCCGTTGCCGCCACCAGGGCGGCAGGGGTTGCTAATGACAGCGCACAGGGACAGGTAACGACAAGTACTGACAGGGTAATATGAAACGCATGCGCCGGGTCATGCTGCCACCAGTACCAGGCGATTATTCCAGCCAGTATCAAAATGACCGCCACAAACCAACCCGCGAGGCGATCGGCCAGTTGTGCCAGCCGAGGTTTTTCGGTTTGGGCACGATCCAGCAAGCGCACGATTGAGGAAAGCACCGTATCCTCACCCAGTTGTTCGACACGCATAAGCAATGGGCTTGCCGTGTTGATACTGCCGCCGATAATACGGTCACCCACCGTACGGGACACGGGCATACTTTCTCCGCTCAATAATGACTCATCCACCGCACTGCTGCCTTCAATAATGCGACCATCTGCTGGCACTGTTTCACCGGGCTTCACGCGCAGGACGTCATCAATATGCAATTCGGATGCGCTGATCACCTGCTCCTGTTGACCCACAACCCGCGTTGCAGTGACCGGAAGCAAGCGTATCAATTCTTCGGCAGCCTGCCCGGCACGATGCCTGGCCATCATCTCCAGGTAACGTCCTCCTAACAGGAAGAACGTAAACATCGTGACTGAATCAAAATAAATTTCACCCTGTTGTGTGACTGTGCCCCAGGCACTGGCAGCGAAAGCTAAACCAATGGCTAATGAGACAGGCACATCCATACCTAGCTGCCGGTATTTCAAATCACGCCAGGCAGACTTGAAAAAGGGTGCAGCCGAATAAAATACAACAGGCAGGGTGATGACTAAACTGATCCAACGCATAAAATGGCGCAATCCTTCGTCCATCCCCTCACTGTCACTGGCATACATTGCTACCGCTAGCATCATCACTTGCATGGCACCCAAGCCAGCGATTGCCAAACCACGCAAGGCACGCCCTCGTTCGCGCTTTTGCAATTTTTCCTGGCGGCTGGCGTCAAAGGGATGAGCAATATAACCAATCGCACTAATCGCTTTTAATATGTCACTCAGATGAATCTCCGCATCATCCCACTTTACAAGTGCACGACGAGTGGAATAATTAATACGAAATTCCTTAACGCCTGGCAGCGCATTCACATGTCTTTCGTTCAGCCACACACAGGCTGCACAAACAATTCCTTCCAACATTAGTGAAGCCTGACGAGTTTCGCCGCTGTCGTGCTGTACAAAACTCTTTTGCACTTCCGGCTGATCATAGAGGGTGAGATTATTGAGGAGCTCAGCCAAGGCTTCATCCGGCTGGCGCGATTTTGCGGTACGGTATTGATAAAAGTCAGTCAACCCATTGTCCACAATAGCTTTCGCAACTGCCTGACAGCCGGGGCAGCACATCTGCTGTTGTACGCCGTTAATTTCCACAGGATAAGATTTGCCTGGCGGAACGGGAAGGTCACAGTGATAACAATGATTCATGCTTATAATCTATCAGATACAGAGAAAAGATAATGTAATCTGGCCATGCTAGAGAAAAAATATCTAGTGTATCGGTGTGTTCGATCTACTCGATAGATGTTGAAGCATGCACTTCAAAATTTTCATCATCAAGCGTAAAATTAATATTGACATGCCAAAGTCCCGCATAGGGTAATTCTAAGCGTGACTGATAAATACCGGGGCTCACTTCATCCATGCTGAACTCTATATCATCCTTACTATCTGAGGCGCGCATGAAGCGGCCACTGACTTTTGCACCTTCGAGATTTTGGCCAGAGGGGTCTTCTATGACGAACTGGAACACACTGGCTTGTCCTGCCGACGGTGAAGCCAGCCAGCCTTTTCGTAAGGTCCAGCCCCGGTTTTCAATTTTCTCCTGTTGTCGAAGATACTGGTTATATTTTTGTTCTTTTTTATGATAATTATTATACATCACACCGGGAAATTGCATGTCGCTTTGCTGCTTTCCACTGTCATCAGACATGAGAAATTGCTGTAAGCCTTTTGGTAAGCCTTCCTTTGACAAGGTAACAAGCACCGCATCAACAATCAGGATCACCACAAAAAAACTGACAATGAGTGCTGGTCCCCAATGAAACCATTTTGAGTTGAGTTGATCTGCGGACTGTAACTTTCGTCGTTCTTGATGACTGAACAACATGGCCAGTAAATACGTCGCCATGAAAAAAACGGTAATGTTAAGAGCTAGTACATCTGCACCCGGCCAATTGAGTAATGCGACCGGCAAATAAATAGCAAGCGCCAATAAGCTGATGACAAAACCTGACTGCCTAGCATTAAGGGGCGTAAATCGATAGAACAGCAAGTACAGAGCTATCAGAATCAGGACGCCTGCCGGGATTGTTACTGCCATGGAAGTCATAAACCTGAATCCTCTTTCATAGTAAAGAGCGCCTCTTTTTCCTCGATAATAATTTCATCATCAATCTTGCTCTGCAACACAAAATGAAAGGGTAATTGTCCGTACGTTAATGAATCATGATCATGTTTAACACGCACGTATAAATTGATAGACGATAATGGCTCCAGCTGTAGCGATTCTATTTTACCCAGATCCAGCGTCGCGCCCGGCAAACCTTCAATCGTCAAATTCAGAGTAATGGTCTTTTCAGATTTATTATTCAATTTGATGTCATAGCTGTTTTGTATTCGCCCATCAGAGAGCATGACATACAAAGGGTTTCTGACTTGTGTCACAGACATCGATAACTGACTTTGATTAATCACGCTCCAGACTAGCCCACCAATCGCAGCCAGCAATACAAGTGCATAGGCGATATTCTTCAAAGTAAAAAAGTGAGTCTTTCTGCCTTCCATTTCATTCTCAGAGGCATAACGAATCAGACCACGCGGCCATTCAAGCTTATCCATAATGGTGTCGCAAGCATCGATACAGAGCGCACAAGAAATACAGGACATCTGCAAACCGTTGCGTATATCGATACCGGTGGGACAAACCTGCACACAGAAACCGCAGTCAATGCAATCACCAACTCCTTGTATCTGGCGCTCTTCCCGAGTCTTCAAGTCTTTACCAAGCTTAGCTCTGCCTTGCGATCCCTCACCTCGGGATTCATCGTAAGCAACGATCAAGGTATTCGTATCAAACATGATGCTTTGAAAACGCGCATATGGACACATGTAGGTGCAGACTTGTTCGCGCGCCAAACCGGCCATTACATAGGTTGTCACGGTTAAGAACAAGGTCGTGGCATAGGCGGGAAAAGGAGCCTGCCCGGTAAAAAATTGACCCATCAGAACGTAGGCATCGCCCCAGTACAAGGTGAACGTTAAACCGGTAACAAAAGAAACCACTAACCATAGAAAATGAGTGAGTGCTTTTTTGATTATTTTTTCACGAGTCCATGGTTGTTTATCGAGCCTGATTCGTGCAGGCCGCTCACCCTGAACGATTCGTTCAACAAACATATAGACATCAGTCCAAAGTGTTTGGAAACAGAAATAACCACAGAAAGCTCGACCCGCAATTCCGGTTACAAAAAACAACAAGAAAGCTGCAATCATTAAAATGGCTGCTAACCAGAAAATATCCTGAGGATTAACAATCATTCCAAACAAGTAAAATATTCGATCATGAATATCAAACATGATTGCTTGATGAACAGATGATTCGCGCTGCCAGCGTATCCAGGGCAGCACAAAATAAACCCCATATGCTAAGATCAATACTGCCCATTTTACATTGCGGTAACGTCCCTTGACCGATCTTGGATAGATCGGCACTCGCTCCTCAAATAAAATCAGCTCTTCAGAACTTTTACTCATATTTTCTATGCAAATTCAATTTTAAAAAAAAACGGGCTCAGAGCAGTCTGAACCCGTATGTCAATCTACGCATTCGTATCGCTTATCCACCGCCACCAAGCTCATGCACATAAACTGTCAGAGTTTTTATTTCGGCGGGGGTCAAGCGATCATCCCAGGCAGGCATTTGGCGGCTAACCCCATTATTCACAACATCGCGTATCACTTTGCGTTTAGCTTCAGGAGTTGATTGCGCATTCACATTGGCTACTGTCCAGATACCATCTGTCAGATTCGCAGCACCAACCTCCTTCATACCGGTCGCCTCTGTTGTATGACAGTAATAACATCCACCCGTTTCACCTTTGAATATTTTCATTCCTGCAGCAGCACTATCAGCATTGACTTGATGACCTGACAGGCTAAGCACATATTCGACAACCTCATTGAGTTGCTGTTGATTAAATGTTTGTTTAAATGGCGGCATAAATCCATTGCGACCCTGCACTAATGTCTGATGTATTTCATCAACACTGCCGCCCCATAACCAGTCATCATCAACCAGATTAGGGAATAAACCGACTACACCTGCACCACCACTACCATGACATGCTGCACAGTTATCATTGAATAAAGTTTTACCGACAGCACGTGTAAACTGAATCATTTTAGGATCAGATAAAATCTGATCATAGTCAGCATCCATAATACTTTGCATGTATTGCCGTGATTTTTGCGCTTCATCACCTTCCTGTAATTCTTTCATGAGCAAAGCGCGCGTATTCCAATGCGTGGTAACCTCTTTGCCACCCACTTTATAAGTAATGCTATTCAGGCCACCTTTGGTATAATTGTCACCGACTGGCCAGGCTGGATAAAAAAACCAGTAAACCACAGCGAATACGACCGTTGCATAAAATGCCCATAACCACCAGCGTGGCAAAGGATTATTGAACTCCTGGATATCGCCATCCCATGCATGACCAGTCGTCTGTACTGCAGATGATTTTGAGGGTTCTTTTTTTACATCACTCATGTTTACTTACCTTGTCATCAGAGTCTTGATATTCATCATGCTCTGCGTCTTCGAAAGGAATGTTTTTATAGGATTCCAGTCGTTCGGATCTCGTTTTACTCGAATATAAATACACCAGAATTGCGCAAAATAGAAAAAAGAAAAGCAGTAAAGCCGCTACCTTGCTGTTCTCTAAATGGGTGAACCATTGTAAAAAAGTATTCATTATTCATTACATTCAAATAATTGTTAACGGAACTCTGAAAAATGTCCTTCCTGATAACTTTTGAAATTCACCATGGTACCGAGTACTTGTAAGTATGCCACCAGGGCATCCATTTCTGTCACGCGTGCACGATCACCATCATAGTTTCCAGCTTCAGCCTGTTTTATCAAATTGACTTCTGCATAATTGATATCGAGGTTATCAGCAACCTGCTGACCAAAGCGTTTAACGTTTTCTGCGTACTCTTCATCGCTCACGGAATATGGCACCCCGACCGCCTTGAGCGCCTTCAGACGCGACTCAATATCTGAGTAATCCAGATCGTTTTCCAGTAACCACGGGTAATTAGGCATAATAGATTCAGGCACAACTGATTTCGGTTTCAATAAATGCTGAGTGTGCCATTCGTTTGAATATTTTTTACCGACACGCGCCAGATCGGGGCCGGTTCGTTTCGATCCCCATTGAAATGGATGATCGTATTGTGACTCGGCAGCCAGGGAGTAATGCCCATAACGCAAATGCTCATCACGGAATGGACGAATCATTTGTGAATGACACAGAAAACAACCTTCGCGGACA
>Ga0316205_10003793_pt1 | contig 13888 bp, 10 predicted proteins | sample 3monthpyrite_MG_FD_204941 | JGI IMG/M metagenome (GOLD analysis project Ga0316205, IMG submission 204941) | Microbial mat bacterial communities from mineral coupon in-situ incubated in ocean water Damariscotta River, Maine, United States -... | ecosystem: Environmental > Aquatic > Marine >... | reverse complement strand
GATCGATTCGCAAGACATGCCGCTAATGAACAAAACAAATATGACGGCTGAAGAACGGCAATATTTGAAGGTTTGGTTTAATCAATTGTCGTCAATGAAAAGGGAAATAACACAATGACAGTATGCGCTATAAAATTGGGTTATAAGGTTTCAAACGAACTGTATAATTTCATCAATGATGAAGTGATTCCGGGTTTAGATGTAGAAAACAAAAAGTTTTGGTCTAGCTTTAGTGATATTCTTGAAGAATATATTCCAAGAAATAAAACTCTTCTCGCATTCAGAGAAACACTGCAAACTCAAATTGATGAGTGGCACAAAAACAACTCCAGCACGCGATTCAATCAGCAAAAATATCAAGATTTTCTTTATGATATAGGTTACCTACTGCCTGATTCAGGTGACTTTAAAATTACTTCTAGTCGCGTTGATGATGAAGTCGCAATCACTGCGGGGCCACAACTGGTGGTTCCATTAATGAACGCAAGATTTGCTCTGAACGCTACAAATTCTCGATGGGGAAGTTTATACGATGCACTATACGGAACAGATGTAATCAACGAGCAAAACGAAGCGACAAAAACAATCGAATATAACCCCATCAGAGGCGGTCGTGTCCAGACATACGGACGTAAATTTTTAGATCAGGCACTCCCTTTAAAATCGGCTAGCCATGCGGATACTACTCGGTATCATATTGAGAAGGGTGAATTAATCATATCGCTGCAAAACGGATTACCCGTTGGTTTGATCGACGCTAGTCAGTTTATTGCCTTTAATGGGTCGGAAGATAATCCGACATCTATTTTATGCTGTCATAATGGTCTACACATAGAAATCCAATTTGATAAAGACGATGTCATCGGAAAAACGGACATTGCAGATATTAAAGACATCCTACTAGAATCAGCTTTGACGACCATTCAGGATTGTGAAGATTCAATTGCCGCGGTTGATACGACCGATAAGGTTTCAGTCTATCGCAATTGGCTCGGATTAATGAAGGGAGATCTTACGGAGACTTTCGAGAAGAAGGGTCTTAAAATGACTCGCTCACTTAATGGCGACAGGGATTATCGAACCACTTGTGGCCAAACTCTGACCCTTCCTGGTAGGAGTTTACAATTTATTCGGATCGTTGGTCATTTAATGGCAACCGAAGCTATTTTGACGCCTTCAGGTGAAGCTGTTCCAGAAGGGATCGTTGACGCCATGATTGTTAGCTTGATCGCTTTGTACGACCTAAACAAAATGTCAGAAATTAAGAATTCAAAATCCGGCAGTATATACATAGTTAAACCAAAAATGCACGGGCCCGATGAAGTGCGGTTTTGCAATGATCTTTTTGCCAGTATCGAAGGGTGCTTAGAACTAAAACCCAACACGATAAAAATGGGGATAATGGACGAAGAGCGGCGCACTTCAGCGAATTTAAAAGAATGCATTCGTGCTGCAAAAGATCGCGTGGCATTTATTAATACGGGTTTTTTAGATCGCACCGGTGATGAAATTCATACCAGCATGCAGGCTGGACCAATGGTTCCAAAAGAGCGGATGAAACACGAAAGCTGGATAGCCGTGTATGAACAACGGAACGTAAGAATTGGATTAGAAACAGGGTTTAAAGGCAGAGCTCAGATCGGTAAAGGTATGTGGGCAGTCCCCGAGCAAATGGCTGCAATGGTTCAAGAGAAATCAGGTCAACTACAAGCCGGGGCAAATTGCGCCTGGGTTCCGTCACCGACCGCAGCAACTCTACACGCAATGCATTACCACCAGGTTAACGTCTCGGATGTGCAAAACAAACTGATCGAAAAAAGTATTAAAAAAGGAGAAGGATGTGACGATCTATCAAAGCTCCTAACCCTTCCGCTGCTTGAAGATCATTCCACCTTAACCGAACTCGATATTCAAAATGAGCTTGATAACAATGTGCAAGGCATCTTGGGATATGTGGTTCGCTGGATCGATCAAGGGATCGGTTGCTCAACCGTTCCGGATATAAACAATGTTGGACGCATGGAAGATCGCGCCACCCTACGGATATCGAGTCAACACATCTGTAATTGGTTGCATCATGGTCTATTAACTGAGTCGCAGATCATGACTTCGTTAAAGCGGATGGCCAAGATTGTCGATCAGCAAAATATAGGCGATAATCGCTATCAGGAAATGGCCGGGGATTACCGTCAAAATATTGCTTTTAATACGGCGGTTAAGTTGATTTTTGAAGGAAAGGTACAACCGAGCGGCTATACAGAGCCACTTTTGCATGAGATGCGTCGACAGAAAAAATTACACACAGACTTAAAGAGTAGAAGTTGATTTCGAAAAAGTCATTGAGAGTTTAATAAAGATCATCCTAAGGGATGTGGGACCACGTAATGTTACCAACTGTACTTATTTGCACAATTTTCGAAAGTTTAGGGAAATTGCCACATCTTGATTTCGAGTATGGCCTTTTTGTTAGGGAAGAACGCTAATGTCTCGCGCTATCATACTTGTGCTCGATAGCTTGGGCATTGGAGCAACACCTGATGCCGATCGTTTTGGTGATCAAGGTGCAAATACTTTAGCTCACATCGCAAAATGGTGCGCTGAAGGGCATTCTTGTAAAGACCGTAAAAGCGGTCAGCTTCGTGTACCGACATTATCGAAAATGGGGCTCGGTATGGCCACCAAGTTAGTTTCTGGAATGTGTCCACCAGGCTTGGAAAGTGAAGAGCCAATCATCGCTCTTTATGCAGCATGTAAAGAAATATCTTCAGGCAAAGATACGCCCTCTGGCCATTGGGAGATGACCGGCGTCCCAGTTCTTTTTGATTGGGGTTATTTTCCGAAACAAGATAATTGTTTTCCATCGAGTTTTGTAGATGAACTAAAGAATAGGGCTAATTTAAAAGGCCTACTAGGTCTTTGTCATAGTTCTGGAACTGAAATCTTAGAACGCTTGGGCCAACAACATGTCGATACGGGTTACCCCATTTGTTATACGTCGAGCGACTCAGTTTTTCAGATCGCTTGTCACGAAAAAGAATTTGGCCTGGAAAGGCTCTATAATGTTTGCGAGATTGCCCGTGAGCTTGTCAATGAATTTAATATCGGTAGGGTGATTGCGAGACCGTTTAATGGGAATGAAGGAAACTTTGAAAGAACGGGCAATCGACGCGATTATACTACCCCGCCACATGCCGACACGTTACTCGATAAACTCATTCAAGTAGATCGGGAAGTTCATTCCGTCGGAAAAATTGCAGATATCTTTGCCCACCGAGGAATTACGCATAAAACCAAAGCAAACGGTCATGACGCTTTATTTGATGCAACGCTTAACACAATGAAAACGGCGAAAGAGGGTAGTTTGATTTTCACTAACTTTGTGGAGTTTGACCAAACTTTTGGCCACCGCCGAAATGTGGGTGGGTATGCGGCAGCTCTCGAACATTTTGATGAGCGCTTGGCCAGTTTATTATTGAAAATGCGTTCCGATGATCTGATAATCTTAACGGCCGACCACGGATGCGATCCAACGTGGGAGGGTACAGATCACACAAGAGAACACGTTCCCTTTATTGCCTATAGACCATCCGATCCTATCGAGATAAACGCGGGGATCCGATCGAGTTTTTGTGATATTGGTCAAACGGTTGCAGATTATCTTGATATCGCACCACTCAAAGAAGGATTGAGCGTCATTAGATAGCCGGGCGCATTATGAATAGCAGAATGTCGGAATACAATTGCTATTGCAACCGCGCGGCACCATCCAATCGAATCACCGAACCATTCAGCATTTGATTATCATTAATATGTTCAACCATTTGAGCAAACTCTTCAGTGTTGCCAAATCGTGAGGGGAAAGGTATTCCGGCCGCAAGGGAATCGCGGATTTCGTCTGAAACGTTGGCCATCATGGGGGTTTCAAACATGCCGGGCGCAATTGCCATACAGCGAATGCCCGATTTAGCAAATTCTCTCGCAAGTGGCAACATCATACCAACGATTGCTGCTTTTGTAGCAGAATAAGCCACCTGACCAAATTGTCCTTCAAAAGCGGCAATTGATGCCGTATGTACTATGACTCCTGCTTCATTTTTGTCATTAGGCGTATTATTTTGCATATGTCGTGCAGCAGCTCTGGTTAATAAAAAAGTGCCTATCAAATTGATATCGACCACTTTTTGAAAATACTCAGCGGGCATCGGTCCCTTCTTGCTGATGATTTTGCCAGCACCTAGTATGCCTGCGCAACCGACCGCCAGATTGATGTGACCAAAATGTTCTGCTGCGTTATCAACTGCTCTGTCTACATCAACTTCTTTGCTGATATCGGTTTTTAAAAAAATGGCATGTTCAGGGTATTTGGCAGCAATTTCACTTCCTTGTTGCTCATTGATATCCAAAATAGCGGCTTTGCCGCCTTGTGAGATAATCCGTTCAACAACCGCTAATCCGAGCCCCGAAGCGCCGCCGCTCACAACTGCGTGTGTATTTTTAAATGACATAATGATGGTCCAATTTATAAGGTACTTCTGATACATTGATTGGCGCATTGTAACAGCTATGAAATTGCTCTGTAAGCCTTAATCAAAATTGAACGGGTTGTTATGAGGGAGAGGCAATTGCAGGAATGTGACAGCGCCAAGCCGCCTTTCCTGAATTTGAAGATCAGGAAATTTTGAAAATTAAGACTCTGACTAAATAAAACGGACCCTGTATTTTATTCGCAATACGGGCTTACCCAAAAATACTCATGATTTGAGATCGATCATCGTGCCTGTTATGGCCTGGTTCGGAATCTTTATTGTGGCGGAGAAATATTTCGTCGATGTCTTCGACCGAATCTTCCATTCGACAATATTGGTTTTCCTTTAAAGATTGCATCATGCTATTGGCAAAATAATCGTATTCAGTCGCCCAAAGATGAGGGTTATTGGCCTGCTTCATTCGCCGACCTATTCTGCCCAGTATACCGTAAAGGCGAGGAGCATCATGGACCTTACAATATTCTTTGATAACATCTTTCATCATCGTATATTGTGAATTGGTTATTTTGATCGCATTTTGTTTGTCAAACTGGGGCTGCATTGACTTAAGAATGGTCGGGATCTGCTGAACTGACATAATTTCAACTCCATTGAAAATACAAATATAAACATTTACTCACCTAATATAGAAGAGATAATTAGAAAGTACAATAAATAGAACAAATCAATCTCATATTGCAATTTTGATAGTGCGATTTAGTATAATAATCCTTCAAATTGTGGCGCAAATTTTGGTTTTGCTACGACAAATATTCTTGGAGGGGTAACCGATATCCTAGAAAACCGAAATTTATACCTGTTTGGCGATTACTTCTGGTTATTTATTGAGCGAAAAATCACTTATTGTTGAATATGCAAAGAAATTCAAGCGGAATACTTGTAGAGACCCTATTATCTGTGGTTTTATTGGCAGTTAAAATAGTCGCAAACAAAAAATAGCGAATCATTAAGCATATCAATTAGAAGGATTATCATGGCAACACAACGTGGTGGGTTTAGTTCTCGACTGGGGTTTATTTTAGCAGCTGCAGGTTCTGCTGTAGGACTAGGGAATATATGGAAGTTTCCATTTGAGGTCGGCCAAGGCGGTGGTGCTGCTTTTGTCGTTATGTACCTTATATTTTGTTTTGTCTTATGCTTTCCGGTGATGGTTGCTGAAATTGCGATTGGCCGTAAAACACAACTCAACCCCGTCGGCGCATTTAAGGCTTTAGGATACAAAAACTGGGCTATCGTCGGATACCTGGGATTGGCGAGTGGTGTATTAATCTTATCCTTTTATAACGTGGTTGCCGCCTGGGCGTTTGGATATTTTGTCGATATTCTATTCGGTACATTCTCAGTTGGTGAAGAGGCTTTTGGTGCATTTGTCGCTGATTATGTCAAGATTGGTGGATACGGCATTCTATTTATGATCAGTACCGCTTATGTGGTGTCACACGGCGTGTCCGGCGGTATTGAAAAAGCAGCAAAGATATTAATGCCTACCTTATTTATCATGATTTTGGCGTTAATTATTTACGCATTAACTTTGCCTAACGCGATGGAAGGGATCAAATTCTATTTAGTGCCAGATTTCAGCCAGATTACAGGAAAGGTTGTTTATTCTGCCTTGGGCCAGGCATTTTTTAGTTTATCTTTGGGTATGGGGGCATTGATTACCTACGGAAGTTACGTCTCCAAAAAAGATAACATTGTCAGTGCGGCCGCTTCTATAACATTGATGGATGTGGGCGTGGCAACCTTGGCAGGTTTTATGATTTTTCCTTTTGTTTTCTCTCAAGGAATTCAGACTGACGGCGGCCCTGGTCTCATTTTTATGACGTTGCCTGGCGTATTTGAAGGACTGGGCCCAACTTTAGGCGTTGTTGTTGGTTCATTGTTTTTTCTGTTGTTATCCTTCGCGGCTTTCACCTCGACTATTTCACTGCTGGAAGTACCCACTGCCTACATGGTTGATGAAAAGAAAATGCCAAGAAAAAAGGCAACCTGGATCGTGGCAGTGTTTATTTTTATCGTTGGCATCCCGTCGCTACTTTCTGCGGGAGCGGTTGATTCCTTAACTCATTTTGTGACTTTGAAGGGGGCTGGTGAAAAAAGTTTTATGGATTTTGTTGGCCTGATAGCTAGCGATACATTCCTACCTTTAGGCGGATTTTTAATTGCGGTATTTACCGCCTATATATGGAAGAAAGAAAACTTTAACGCAGAAATGGCAAGGGGTGACGAAGAGATCAAAGGTAGTTGGTTACAAAGTTATGTAGATTTTGCCATCGGTTATATTTGTCCCGTATTGTTAGGCTCGATTTTTATTGTCACAGTTCTGGATAATTTCCTGGGTATACGTATATTGGATATGCTGTTTGGTTAATCATCAGGTTAGTAGATTCTAAACCATTAGTTCAAATTATAGCCTCAACCTAATTACCATAAATAGTCGTTGAGGCTTGTTTTTTAATAAAATTGTCTTTTTAAGAGATCATCTGATGGATAAAATAGAACTCCGTTCAATTCTAATATTTATGTCTAAACGCTTGCTTAGTAGTTTTGTTTTAATAGCAGGATTAAGCGCGTGTACACCCGAATCAAATGGTGAAAAAAAGATCATCAGGAAAGAATCACCATTTCCCTCTACCTATCAGGCGGTTAAGGCTGAATCATTCGTAATTGAACATGCAACGGTACTAACGGGCACCGGAAAGCAATTAGATGATGCATCTGTTTTGGTCGAAAATGGTAAAATAAAAGTTGTCGGAAATAATATTTATGTGCCTCCAGAAACAAAACGATTTGACGCGAGCGGCAAGTGGGTCACGCCCGGTATTATTGATGTACATTCTCATTTAGGAGTTTACTCTTCACCGGGAATCGAAAGCACCCAAGACGGCAACGAAATGACTGCACCAGTTACCGCGGAAGTTTGGGCTGAACATTCCGTATGGACTCAAGATCCTGGTATGCAGTTAGCGTTAGCTGGCGGAGTGACGACTTTTCAGGTGCTACCTGGTTCAGGTAATTTAATTGGTGGTCGCGGAGTCACGTTAAAGAATGTATTTGCACGTTCAGTTCAAGCAATGAAATTTCCCGATGCACCTCATTCACTTAAAATGGCATGTGGTGAAAATCCAAAACGATTTTATGGTTCTAAAGGACGTTCTCCATCTACTCGAATGGGCAATGTTGCCGGTTATCGTGCTGCGTGGATCGAGGCTGAAGCCTATCGGGAAACTTGGGACAAGTATTATGAATCTCTGGGTAGCAAAAAAGAAAAAGATAAACCCAAAAAAGACTTAAACCTAGAAACCTTGGCAGAAGTTCTTCGCGGGAATATTTTGGTTCACAATCATTGCTACCGCGCGGAAGAGATGTTGGTGATGATCGATATTGCCAAGGAATTCAATTATAAAATATCCGCTTTCCATCATGCCGTTGAAGCCTACAAAGTGGCTGATGTGTTAGCCAAGGAAAATATTTGTTCTGCAATGTGGGCCGATTGGTGGGGCTTTAAACATGAAGCCTTCGATCAAGTTAGAGAAAATGCAGCGATGGTCGAAAACGCCAAAGCCTGCGCTATTATTCATTCCGATTCTGCTATCGGTATTCAACATCTTAATCAAGAAGCGGCGAAGGCAATGGCCGCTGGCAATAAAAACGGATTATCCTTAGAGCCTAAAACCGTTATTTCCTGGATTACTTCAAATGCCGCCAAGGCCATAGGCATTGATGATAAAACTGGTAGTTTAGAAGAAAACAAAATGGCTGATATTGTGGTCTGGTCGCACAATCCATTTAGTATTTACGCAAGAGCGGAAAAAGTATTTATCGATGGTGCATTGATGTATGACCGAAATGATCGAAGCAAACAACCTGTGAGTGATTTTGATTTGGGTATTACCGATCCTCAGGGGGAAAGATTATGAAAATATTTTTCAGAGTGGTAGTGAGTTTGTCGGTTTTTACAACTAGTCTCTCGGTAATAGCAGAAGATTTTTTAATTAAGAATGCCACCATTCATACCGCGTCCAAACAAGGTGTTTTAAGTAGCACTGATATTTACGTTAGCGACGGGTTTATTATGCAGGTTGCAAAAAATATCAGTTTAAAAAGCAAACATACTTTGATTGACGCAACAGGAAAGCATATCACGCCCGGTTTGATTAACGCATCCACTCAGTTAGGTTTAGTTGAAATTGGAGCCGCCGCCAGTACCGTGGATTATTCAACAAAAAATGAACAACAAGGTGCATCTTTCAATATTGCCCCGGCGCTTAATTTTCGTTCAACATTAATCCCGCAAAATCGAATTAACGGGTTAACACGCGCGATTGTGAGACCTGCCGGTGGAACTTCCATTTTTCATGGACAAGGTTCGGCGATAACACTTCTCTCTGAGAGGCAAGGAGCTGTCTCTGAACAAGTTGCTCAATACGCAAGTTACGGCATTGCGGGTGCAAATATTTCTGGTGGATCAAGAGCTTCTGCTTATTCTGTTTTGGATAAGGCTCTTGACGAAGCCAATTATTTGCGCCATAACCGAAATCAATATAAACCGGGTTTTGTTTGGAACTTCTCCCAATCTCTTCAAGATCTGGACGCGTTAAAGGCAGTATTAGAAAAGAAAATTCCGTTAGTAATTTCAGTGCATAGAAGTGATGACATCATGCAAATGATTGCTTTAGCTAAAAAGCATAGCATCCGTTTGATTATAGCTGGTGCTTCCGAAGCCTGGATGGTCGCCAATCAAATTGCCAGAGCTAAAGTCCCTGTGATAATGGATCCAATTTTGAATCTACCTGACTCATTTGAGTCTCTATCGATTCGACTAGATGCGGCGGCTATTTTGAATGACGCAGGTGTAAAATTAGCATTTACAGGAGTTGATTGGCAATCGACTCATAATGCGTATCTGGTTAGACAGTCGGCTGGTAACGCTGTAGCTTATGGAATGCCTGCCGAAGATGCAATTAAAGCGATAACCATTAATACAGCGGAAATATTTGGCATCAAAAATTACGGTCAAATCTCGGTGGGTATGGAAACTGATATAGTGGTTTGGGATGGCGACCCATTAGAGCTGACAACCAATGCTGACGTTGTTTTAATTAAAGGAAATAATCAACCATTGGTATCGCGGGCGACTCGATTGCGAGACAGATATTGGGATCTAAAAGATATTCAGAACAAAGCGTTTACACGATAAAAAACAATTATAAAAACAGAGAAGGGCAACAATGAGTTCTACTAAAAAAACAGCTTCACTAGTTGATGCGTTAATTCCAATCATATTGTTGATGATCATGTTATTTGCATCGGTCAGCTTTTACGGTCCAGATTCTTCCTATGGGGCCAACCAAATAGCTTTGATTTTAGGAGCAGCGATTGCTAGTTTGATCGGTTTTAAAAATGGCTATTCCTGGAATGAAATTGAAACGGGGATCTCAAAAGGCATTTCAACGGCATATGGCGCGATTCTTATTTTAATGATGGTGGGGTCATTGATCGGCAGTTGGATTATTTCCGGTACAGTGCCAACCATGATTTATTATGGATTACAAATTTTAGAACCCAGTATATTTTATGTTGCTGCCTGTCTAATTTGTGCGATGGTCTCCATAAGCATTGGTAGTTCCTGGACCACCGCGGGTACGGTCGGTGTGGCACTAATAGGTATTGCGGCAGCGTTAGATATGTCAATGGGGATAACCGCCGGAGCGATTATTTCTGGGGCTTATTTTGGTGATAAAATGTCACCTTTATCAGATACAACCAATTTGGCGCCAGCAGTCGCGGGTACTGATTTATTTACCCACATTAGACATATGGCCTGGACAACCGGTCCCAGCATTATCCTTGCGTTGATACTGTTTACTATCCTCGGATTTACTCAGGAATACAGGGAGGAGCCAGCAAATCTCGGCACGACCGTAGAAGTACTTCAGCAACAATTTAATATCACGCCTTGGGCCTTGGTCCCATTATTATTGGTATTATTTTTGGCTTTCAAAAAAGTACCTGCCTTTTTAACTTTGTTAATTGGTTCGCTGGTTGGGTGTCTTTTTGCAATCATATTACAGCCATCAACACTGTCAAGAAGTGTTGCATCGTCGATGTACCAATGCACACCCATCGAAACTTCTCAAACCTTTACCCAGTGTGAAGTAAAAAGTGTCAAAACTGTTGAAAATCATTCAACATTATTTGCAGGCCTAACTCTTGAGAACGAAGAAACAAAAGATGTCGAATTAAAAATTAATGATAGAGCGGAACAAGAGAATCTGATCGCAAAGTTGGATGGTCAAAACTACGCTTTGTCATTTGACCCTCGTTCAAAATTTAGCAATACCGTTGATGCCGTTTGGCGAGCAATGTTTGAAGGATACAAATCTAACTCTGGCGATGAAACCGTGGATAATTTGTTATCTCGTGGCGGTATGTGGAGCATGATGAATACCATTTGGTTAATCCTGACAGCTCTTACTTTTGGGGCCGTACTTGAAACTGTTGGTTTATTACAGCGAGTGGTGGAATCAATATTGGGTTTGGTTAGGGGCACCGGCTCATTAATTACGGCGGTTATTGGAACTTGTATAACGACTAACATTATTGCGGCAGATCAGTATATTGCTATCGTACTGCCGGGTAGAATGTATAGAGCCGAATTTAAACGGCGTGGTTTAGACGCTAGAAACTTGTCTCGAACACTGGAAGATAGTGCGACCATGACATCGCCTTTGATTCCATGGAATACTTGTGGAGTTTACATGGCAGGGGTTCTCGGCGTACCAACACTTGTTTATCTGCCATTTTGCTTCTTCAATATTACCAGCCCTTTTGTTTCGATTATTTATGGTGTAACTAATTTTAAAATCACCAAGATCGAAAAACCTGACGATGTTTCTGAGCAAGGAGATAGTGATGAAAGCACTGTACTCTCTAACGGGTAATTCCCAAAAATTAGACGGCGGTGCAATGTTTGGCAATGCACCAAAAGGCATGTGGCAAAAATGGGTGGAGGTTGATGAGCAAAATCGAATTGATCTGGCCTGCCGTTGTTTATTAGTAAAAGAAACTTTAGCAAACGGTGAGCAAAGAAACATACTGTTTGAAGTTGGGATCGGGGCATTTTTTGAGCCAAAAATGAAACAACGCTTCGGAGTGGTGGAATCTGAGCATGTTCTTTTAAAATCTCTGCATGCTTTAGATCTTAAACATACGGATATTGATGTTTTGGTATTGTCTCATCTTCATTTTGACCATATCGGTGGACTGTTGAGTCAGTGGCAGGAGGGGAGAGAGTCTGAACTCCTGTTTCCTAATGCCGCTATTCTGGTTGGAAAAGAAGCCTGGGAAAGAGCCTTTAATCCTCATTTTAGAGACCGAGCGTCATTTATTCCGGAGTTAGTGGCGTTACTCAAAAGTCGTGAAAATCTTCATATTGTTGATGGTGAGCAGCATGCTATTTTGGGCCCTGACTATCGCTTTCATTTAAGTGACGGCCATACCCCAGGAATGATGTTAGCTGAAATTGATATGCCAAAAGGCCCCATTGTGTTTTGCGCCGATTTAATTCCTGGCGTCCCCTGGGTTCATCTTCCTATAACCATGGGTTACGATCGGTTCGCGGAAAAATTGATAGATGAAAAACAAAAACTTTTGGCGGATTTACTCGTTCGAAATGGACGATTGTTTTTTACTCACGACGCCAAAGTTGCTTGCGGGATTCTCGCACAAAATGATAAAGGCAAATATTGTTTGAGTGATTCATTCGCTGAACTTTCCGGACTCAAAGAATAAAGCAAAAAAAGATTTGTGCCGTTCACACTGTATCTCTTAACATAGCGGATTTTTTACATGGACCGGCCACATTAACTAAAAGCATATCAAGGAATTTATTTACATAGCGAGAAGATCGCCATTAGGTGTAAGTTAAATCCTGATAAAGCGTTCGTTTTAAAAAAGACCATTAGAACCCTATAAATTTGAAATTAAAGCTTAGGTTGTAAAATTCGATAATAGACAAATCATGAATGACCAACAAACAATAAAAGTAGCATCACTGTTTGACGGTGACAAAATATCATACCGAAAAATTATTCGAATTAAAAATGGTTGTATTGATTCGATCGATTCATTAGCAGAAAACGAAGAATGTTTATTCGGTATGTTAGTCCCTGGATTTATTGACATTCAGGTGAACGGTGGAGGAGGATTTCTTTTCAATCAATCGCCTGATGTTGAGACATTAATCGGGATCGCTTCAGCTCATCAAAAATTTGGAACCACTGGCTGGTTACCTACGTTAGTCACCGATAATATAGAAAAAATGCAGCAGGCTGCCGATGCGGTTAGCGACGCTCGTCGTGTTAAGAATACAGGGATACTCGGCATACATTTTGAGGGTCCGCACTTATCGATAGCTAAAAAAGGTGTGCATAGTGCAGAACTAATTCGAGGATTGGGCGAACGGGAAAAACAGCTTTTTATGCGCCAGGACCTCGGCAAAGTAGTGGTCACTTTAGCGCCTGAAAATGTTTCACCAGAATTGATCGCCGAGTTAGTCAATGCCGGAGTTTTGGTTTGTTTAGGACATAGTAATGCTGATTTCGAAACAGCCCAACGAGCATTGGATGCTGGGGCTAGTGGTTTTACACACTTATTTAATGCAATGTCCCAATTTACTTCGAGAGAACCCGGAATGGTTGGCGCGGCATTGCTAGATAAAAAAAGTTATGCCGGTATTATTTTAGACGGAATTCATGTACATCCTGACAGTGCGAAATTAGCCTTTTCTCAAAAGAAAAATATTATGTTGGTGACTGATGCGATGCCTCCAGTTGGGTGCAAGCAAACTAGTTTCGAGTTTTTTGGCCAGCAGGTACAAAGAGAAGGGAATAAGCTTACCGATCGAAATGGGAGTTTGGCCGGCTCCGTGTTAGATATGAATACAGCCGTTAATAATTTAGCAAAAATATTAGATATTGAAAAAACAGAAGCGATTAATTATGCCTCGAAAATGCCAGCTCAATTTTTAGGTTTGCAAAAAAAATACGGGAAAATTAAGGTGCACTTCAAGGCAAGTATGTTGTTGTTTGATGATAAAGGCTCTATTGTCTCGAGCTGGATTAATGGCGATCGAATATTTGGTTAAAAATTACCAGGTAGAAAATAGTAAACGTGAAATATGAAATAGATTAATATTTAACTAGATTTAGTAGAACAAAACGTTTCTAGCATGGCTTTTTATTTCACTTTTTTTGCATTCCTGTTATTCTTTAATCTTCAATATAAAGCACGTGTATATAGTAGAATCTGTACCCAACTTATAGAATAGTGATGATTTA
>Ga0316205_10003792_pt1 | contig 13889 bp, 11 predicted proteins | sample 3monthpyrite_MG_FD_204941 | JGI IMG/M metagenome (GOLD analysis project Ga0316205, IMG submission 204941) | Microbial mat bacterial communities from mineral coupon in-situ incubated in ocean water Damariscotta River, Maine, United States -... | ecosystem: Environmental > Aquatic > Marine >... | reverse complement strand
ACGCCGATAATCCCGGCGACAGCCGCTCTACGGTCAAACACCAGATTAGAAGAACAACCGGCAGCAAGAAATAAAGGCCTGCCTTGATGGTCGGCCCCGGCTCCGGCAATTCAAGAATCTCCAGGGAAAATTCAAGGTCCGGGAATTTAAGTGAATATTTGACAAGCCCCACATACGCGACCGCCAGTAACACCACCGCTATATACGCCGTCGCCTCACCAAACACGCCTTTCGTCCAGCCCAGTCCATAATAAACAATGACCGTCAGGACACTCAGGCCAATGAAAGTGGCCAGGAAGCTCATCAGAGAATTCATGAACTTCGGCACGACTTTTCTGGGCAGGCCCTTCATGTCAGCCTTCACGGCCTCCAGATGCACGATATAAACCAGCGCCATGTAGGAAATCAGGGCTGGCAGAGCAGCATGGGTGATAACCTCGGTATAGGTAATCCCCACATACTCAACCATCAAAAAGGCAACCGCACCCATGATTGGCGGGGTGAGCTGCCCGTTTGTTGAAGAGGCGACCTCAACGGCCCCGGCCTTTTCAGCCGAGAAGCCGACTTTGCGCATCAATGGAATTGTGAATGTACCGGTGGTCACCACATTGGCGATGGCCGAGCCCGATACCAGACCTGTCAGACCTGAAGACACAACAGCGGCCTTCGCAGGGCCGCCCCGCATATGTCCCATAAGGGCGAAGGCAACACGAATGAAATAGTTCCCGGCACCTGCCTTTTCCAGTAACGAGCCAAACAGAACAAACAGAAATACCATGCTTGTCGAAACCCCAAGGGCGATCCCGAATACGCCTTCTGTCGTCAGATAGAAATGCGACATTGCCTTGTTGAAAGAAGCGCCCTTCCAGCTGACAACTTCCGGTGCAAGGTGTCCGAAAAACACATAACCAAGGAATGTCATCGCAACGATCATCAGGGGCGGCCCCAGGGCACGGCGTGTGGCCTCAAGAACAAAGATTATCCCGAAAGCAGATATGACGACATCTTCCGGTGTCGGCAGCCCCGGTCGTTCTGAAAGCTCTGCATAAAACAAAAACAGATAGAGGGCGCAAAAGGTCCCGCCAATTGCCATCACCCAGTCCTGAACCGGAATATAATTTCTGGGTGAACTTTTAAACGTTGGAAAGGCTAAAAATGCGAGAAAGACGGCAAAGCCCAGATGAATGGAGCGCGCTTCCGTCGAGTTAAAAAGACCTATTCCAAAAATGTAGGGAAGCGGTGAGACATACCAGAGCTGAAACAAGGCCCATGTCAGGGGTACCACCCACAATATTTTTGCCGATACACCGGTCGGATTTCGCCCCCCGGTATCCGCTTGGGCGATCATGTCCGCAAGTTCTTCCTCTGAACTCACAGGTCCAATATCTTTTTCCTCACTCATACTCGTCTCCCGATGTGTACGACCCTTGGATTGAGTCGTTTTATGTCCCCTGTTTATATAAACATGCCCTGAATTCGAGCATTTGAATACAGCTTAATTTTCTACATCATGCCGCGTTCGCGAAAGTATCTGACGGCACCAGAATGATAAGTCGGCTCAACATTTCGTTCAGCCATATCCTTGTCTTTTAAATGTCGAAGGGCCGGATGAAGTTTTGTGAATGCTTTCACATCCTCCAGCACGGCTTTGACAATGGCATAGGCAAGATCATCCGAGGTATCAGACGTTGCGATAACACCAACACGCACCCCAAAGGTCGGGATGTTATTCGCTTGCCCCGCATAAAGCCTGGCCGGAATTTCCAATGGTGCGAAATAGGGCTGGGCAGCAATCAATTTCTGAACAGCATCTCCAGTGACGCTCACCAGACTGGCATCACACAGCTTTAAGGCTTTGGCAATCTGGGGATTGGGATGCGCCGTGATTGTGACCACCGCCTGTACACGATTATGGCAAAGCGCCAGATATTGCTCAGGTTCCGTCAGTTCTTCCACCAATTGAAACGATTTGCGGGTCCAGCCCTGCGCCACCATCAGTTTTTCCATGACTGCGCGCTGGTTTGATCCGGGACTCCCGATATTTACCCGTTTCCCTTTCAAATCCGCAATCGTCTGGATGCCGGAGTCGCGCCTTGCAACAATCGTCAACGGCTCCCCATGAAGCATGAGCAAGGTTCGCAAATTATCGAACTTTGCATCCAGGAATTTAACAGGCCCCGTTCCGTTTTGCGCGTAATGCGCCCAGTCCGTCGTCACGAGCCCCATCTCAATGGCCCCATTACGCACATTGCTGAGCACTGCCAGAGGGGCAGCAGCATCCCGCCCTTCAATCGGAAGCATCTCGCATGTCACGCCCTGAATGGATACCTGAACAGCACGACACAGCGCCCGCCCGACCTGTTGGTGCACAGCCGAGTTGCTGGCGACACCGACAATAACATCAGCGGCCCGCGCCTGTCCTGTCAGATTGACGGTAAGGAATGTAAAAGCAACAGATAAACAGATTAAAAAATTGGTCGTAATTCTACGCATTATTGCCTCCCCCGGGGACTCGCCCCCGCTAGCCCTGTGCAAATAATTAATGCTTGAATGACGTATAAATTTTTACATATGGAGGCTGATGATCAGCCACTCTCTTTTCTCCTGCGAACGCAGACATGTATGAACCACCTGATAAAAAAATGGCGGAGAAGCCGAAGCCTCTCCGCCATACGTCCGGATTAGTTCCAGCCGCGTTCTTTGTAGTACTTTGCAGCACCACCATGGATCGGTGCAGAAAGCGCATCTTTGATCATTTCGCTTTCTTTCAGATTGGCGAATGCAGGGTGCAGTTTCTTGAACGTTTTGAAGTTATCAAAAACTGATTTCACAACCTGATATACGGTTCTGTCGGATGTCCGTGTTGAAGAAACGAACGTAGCACCAACACCAAATGTTTTGATGTCGTTCGGGTTACCACGATACATGCCACCAGGAATGGTCGCTGTCCGGTAGAACGGCTTGTCTGCAACAAGTTTCTTGATCGCAGCGTTATCAACCGTAGCAAAAACAGCGTCACAAGTTGTAGTCGCTTCTTTGTTCAGGGCAGCCGGGTTACCAACGAGCCAGAAGAAAGCATCAATCTTGTTATCACAAAGGGCGGAAGGTGTTTCAGCTGACTTCATTTGCGCAGCCAGTTTCAGATCGGATTTCTTTTTACCCATTGCGCCCCACATGACGCCCCAGGTGGCTTCCGTACCGGAACCGGGGTTGCCGATGTTGACACGTTTTCCAACCAGATCATCAACTGTTTTAACGCCTGAATCTTTGCGCGCTACGATGCTGACTGGCTCCGCATGTACGGAGAATACTGCACGAAGCTCTTTAAACGGACCCGCATCGATGAACGATTTTTTACCAGAGCCATTATAGGCATGGTACTGCCAATCGGATTGGGCAACACCCATGTCCAGTTCGCCAGCGCGAATGGTATTGATGTTATAAACCGAGCCGCCCGTTGATTCGACAGAACACCGCACGCCGTGTTTTTTCTTGCCTTTGTTAACAAGGCGGCAAATTGCAGCACCTGTTGGATAGTAAACGCCAGTTACCCCACCGGTACCGATGGTGATAAATTCAGCTGCGCTTGCGCTGCTGGGCATTCCTGCCAGAACTGCGAAACCCGCAGCAGCCGCACTTACGGCTAATGTTTTCTTAAATTTCATTTTCTCGCCTCCTTGAGATTGTTTCCCAATACTATGGTTTTCAGGTTTACCCGGCGACCCCAAATCGTAAGAAGCCCCCAGCTGGTTCCCGTCAGGCATTGGCCTTTCGGTCCGAGCTCCGGCATTTATTTTGTCCTGCCGAAGGTTCGAATTCTCTTTATTAATCCTTTAACAAGCCTCTATGACCACACTCTGACAGGTTCTATTGCCCGCTTCTTGTCTGGAAGTGTAACACAGGTACTGCCTCGCGCAAGCGCAGGCCAACATCATACCTGAACCCCGGCTTCGGAAAGCGCGTCATCCACCGCCCTGCCAAGCTTGTCGACAAGTTCCTCCAATTCAGCATCAGATATGATAAACGGTGGTGCCAGCAGGATATGGTCGCCACTTTGCCCATCCGCAGTACCGCCTCCCGGATAACAAATCAGCCCATGTTCCATGGCTTTGTTTTTGATCCGGGCGTGAACCTTTAATGTATGATCAAGTGATTTTTTAGTGGTGCGATCAGCCACAAGTTCAACACCGATAAACAGGCCCCGCCCACGTATATCACCAATATTCGCATGGTTGCCGAACCGTTCGTGAAGCAGGTCAACAAGGCGCTCGCCCTGGCGGCGAACATTGGCCAACAAATCGTCATCGCGGATTTTCTTCTGTACCGCAAGAGACCCGGCGCAAGCTGCAGGGTGCCCCATATATGTGTGCCCATGCAGAAAAACACCGCTGCCCTGGCTGAAGGCATCAAACACCTTTTGCGTTACCAAAGTCGCCCCAATCGGCTGGTAACCCGCCCCCAGACCTTTGGCAACGGCTACCATATCCGGTGCTACATCGTCCTGTTCGCAGGCAAACAAGGTTCCCGTCCGTCCCATACCGCACATCACTTCATCAAGGATCAGCAGAACACCATACCTGTCACAAATTTCGCGAATGCGTTTGAAATACCCCTGAACCGGCGGCAATACACCTGCCGTCGCGCCGCCAACTGTTTCGGCTATGAAGGCGGCAACATTTTCCGGCCCGATTTCAAGAATTTCCGTTTCCAGCTCATTTGCGATGCGAAATCCATATTCTTCTTCGGTCTCATCGTCATGTTGGTCACGGTATGCATAACAGGCCGAGATATGACCAACATCTATCAACATTTCCTTATAGGGTTCACGCCGCCACACATTACCGCCAACCGCAAGTGCACCCAGCGTATTGCCGTGATAGCTCTGACGCCGCGCAATAAACTGCGTGCGTTTCGGCTCGCCAATTTCAATGAAATACTGCCGCGCCATCTTAAGCGCGGATTCCACCGCTTCCGAGCCCCCGGAAACAAAATAAACTGCTGCCATACCTTCCGGTGCGGCATCAATCAGCAAATCCGCCAGTTCTTCCGCTGGTGTTGAGGTGAAAAAAGCCGTGTGGGCAAAAGGCAATTCATCAAGCTGCGCTTTAATCGCTTCCACCACATCCTTGTCACCATGTCCGAGGCAGGACACAGCGGCCCCCCCTGATGCATCCAGATATCGTTTGCCTTCACTATCAACGACGTAAATGCCTTCCCCACTAATGGCGACGGGCATCTCGCTTTTAATCTGGCGCTGGAAAATATGGGTCATGTTTTGTTTCCTGTTTCGTTTGGTGAACCCTGTGGTCCGGGCACTCATCTAATCGGCTAATGCCAATGTCACGCAGTCGCTCTTCAATACCCCAAACTTAGGCACAAGCCCGTTCGAAGTTCAACCCAAGATGCGTTCAAAAACGACCTCCAGCCTGAGCGTTGCCACACCATGCCAGACACATTAAAGTCCCGCCGATCAAAACTTTTGGAATGGCAGCTCAACCATGGACTTAAAAGACCACATTCGCCCGGTACCTGATTTCCCGAAACCGGGGATTTTATTTTATGACATCTCAACCCTGCTCGCGAACCCCGATGCCTGGCAAGTGGCACTGGGGCGCATGGCGCGCTGCATTGGCCAGCATCAACCGGATATTCTGGCAGGCATTGAATCCCGTGGCTTTCTGGTCGCCGCCCCCCTGGCCGCGCGCCTTGGCCTCGGGTTCACCATGATCCGTAAAAAAGGCAAGCTGCCCGGGCCAACAATCGGCTACGAATACGATCTTGAATACGGCACTGACACAATCGAGATTCAGGAAGACGCCATCAAACCCGGACAGCGGGTCGTCATTCTGGACGATTTGCTCGCCACAGGCGGAACCCTTGGGGCATCTATTGACCTGATCGAAAAGGTCGGCGGCAAAGCTGTTGGTGCGGCGTGCCTGATCGAACTGACGTTTCTGAACGGTCGCGACAAAATCAACGGCCTGCCGTTCGATGCCCTGATGTCCTACGATGATTAATCAGGACCGGGACTAATCACGGCTGGCCCAGGCCCATCCGGAAATATCCGGATGGGCAGACGTCGGCGCAAATCTCGCACCCGGCGCACCTCGGTTTGCGTTTCAAATGCGTGAGCACAAAACACGCAGTCTGTTCAGCACGCATCAACCTGCATTACCGCACCTTAGGCTATCGTGAAATGGTTGATGGCGAGGCGACAATAACATGGTTCTGGATTGATTCTCACGCCGATTACGACACATTGCCTGCATCCATATAGTGCCACGACACACTGAAATCAGCAGGATTTTATTTTTGGACAAACAAGTTCGTGGAGATGCAAACCTTCAATATCTTCAAATCGATCATTAATCAGTGTGTAGCCCAGTTCGGATATAAGCCGGATGGAATTCCCGTTAGACACTTGTGATACGGCAAACAATCGTTCGAACCCGGCCACCTCAAAGGCATATTTAATGACCGCCCGTGATGCTTCCTGGGCAAACCCCTTACCCCAGTATTGCCTTAAAAAGCAAAAGCGAATTCCCGGCCCTGCTTGCCCGTCGACAAATCGAAACCCGCATTCGCCGACAAACGAGCCATCGCCAAGATTGCGAACAATCCAGATACCAAGACCCTTTGCCTTCCAGACGTCTCCATAGGTTTCGAGAGTAGCCCGCGTCTGTTCCGGCGTTTCAACGCCATGATGCATTTGCGCCATGACCGCTTCATCACCGTGCAGAAGGCAAAGGTTCTCGTAATCATCCGGTCTGACAGGGTTTAACCGGAGGCGTGGAGTTAGCAGTTCATCGGTCATATGGCATCAACCGAATTAAGGCCGTGACGGACTAGCTTTTTCATCACCGTTGGCAGGGCATGGTCCGGAAACTCGTCCGGCTGGCACCAAATGCCATTACCCATTTCATCTGGTTTCGCCACGCCAGCGACAAGCGACAGATGAAGATGGAAATGCGTAAAGGTATGCGTGATCTTACCCGGCACCTCGCGCCAATCGCTAACCGTCGGCGCAAATTGCGCGATTTCATCAGCGGACCAGGGCTTTTCGCGCCAGTCGGTTGAAGGAATTTCCGTCATCCCGCCCAGCAACCCTTTCTCAGGACGGCGGCGGAGATAAATCGCCCCGTCCTCACGAACCAGCCAGAAACCAATTCCATGGCGGGTCGGTTTGGGTTTCCTGGGCAACTTAACAGGGAACTGCGCCCAACTACCGGCGGCGTGTGCCCGGCACCCCTCAGACCACGGGCAGGACGGGCAATCAACAGATTTCGGCCGACAGACCGTTGCCCCCAGATCCATCATCGCCTGCGCGAAATCACCGGGCCGCTCTGCAGGCATCATTTCACCGGCACGCGCTGCGATTTCGGGTTTGATGGTCTTGGCGGGTTTCTCAAGGGTATGAAGGCGGCTGATCACGCGTTCAATATTTCCGTCTACCGGTGTGCTCGGTCGATTGAACGCAATCGCCGCAATAGCGCCTGCCGTATAGGGGCCGATGCCGGGGAGCTTGAGAAGCTCTTCTTCGGTATCCGGGAACTGCCCGCCCCATTGATCCGTGATCACCCTGGCGCATTTATGCAGGTTGCGCGCGCGGGCGTAATAACCAAGCCCCTGCCAGGCATGAAGAACACGGTCCAGATCACTATGGGCTAAATCTTCAACTTTTGGCCAACGTGCCATGAAGTTGCCAAAATACGGAATTACGGTGGCGACTATCGTTTGCTGGAGCATGATTTCCGATAACCAGACATGGTACGGGTCTGGATCACCGGTTCGCCACGGCAGGTCGCGCCGATTGGCGTCATACCAGTCCAGCAACCGCAGTCCGAGTTCAGATGAAGAAATGCTTTTGTTCTTTTTTACCAACGGATCACACATTCAAGCAGGGAAGAGTTCACGGTCTTGTCATGTTTTGTGTGGATACCGCTCATTGCGGTACCCGGTGAGTGATCATACCATGCCCGATACCGGGACCAAATCAATGAGAAATACTGATGGTGTCAACTTCAAAGCCGACAGACAGCACCGTTAAGCGCCGCAAAGGGATGCAGGCGTTGGGTGGCCCGATCACAAAACTGACGCGCCAGACCTTTGGCGAGCGTGGTTTGGCCGATGGCGCTATTGTCAATAACTGGGCGACCATCGCAGGTGATATGCTGGCGTCCGCCAGCCTGCCTGAAAAAATCGCCTATGTCGCCGGGCAAAAGGGACGAGGCACGCTCCACCTCAGGGTCGCGAATTCAGGGTTGGCAACAGAAATCCAGCATCTTGAACCGCTGCTTCTGGAGCGTGTGAATTCTTATTTCGGGTATCAGGCGGTGGCACGCCTGAAGTTAATTCATGGCCCGCTGCCCCCGCCTGCCAAAGGGAAGGCGTTTGAACTCCAGCCCTTAAGTGACGAGCAGACCCGCGCTCTTGCTGGTGACCTGGTCAATGTTGATGACCCGGACCTGAAGGCGGCGCTTGAAAAACTCGGCCAATCCGTCATCGGGCGCCGGGTAAATACAGCCAAATAACAAGGGATTATCGAAGGTTGCCCAAATCGGGCAATTGAGTGCTTTGAAAGATTACTGTGGATAACTTCCGAAAAGGAGTCGACTCGGCGGATATCCCGGTTCTATATTCTCCAACATCTTGTGCATAGGAAGCTGAAATGTATCGATTTATACTAGGTTTTGTGGTTGCAATTGGACTATCAACAGGCTTTTTCGGACTCTCAACCAGCCCGGGGAACGCGGAAATCGCGCCTCTTAAAGAGGCCACGGCTGAAATGGTTGTCGGTGATCCCGCAGCCAAGGTGACTTTAATTGAATACGCGTCACTGGGTTGCCCGCATTGTGCGAACTTTCATAAAGATACCTATCCCAAGATCAAAAAGGACTACATTGATACCGGCAAACTCAAGCTGATCTACCGGGATTTCCCGTTGGGCACACCGGCGCTGGCTGCATCCATGATTTCACGCTGCGCGGGCCCTGCGCGCTACTTCGGTATGGTCGAAATTTTTTACCGTGGTCAGGTACAATGGAGCAAGGCCGATAAACCAATAGATGCCCTGAAATCTGTCGCCCGCTTTGGCGGCATGTCGGGTTCTGATGTGGATGCCTGCCTGCAAAGCCAGGACCTGCTCAATTTCATCCAGAAAATGGCACGCGAGGGCCAGAAAGAATACGGAATCAACTCAACACCGTCCTTTGTTCTCGGCGGCAAAACGATCCCGGGTGCATTACCCTTTGAAGATTTCAAAAAACTCATCGACGCCGAATTAAAATAAGCCAGATAGGAGCCAACCTGCTTTGCTGCAATTTAACAAGATAAGACTGTCCGGGTTTAAATCCTTCGTCGACAATACCGAGCTTGTTATCGAGAAGGGTTTGACCGGGGTTGTAGGTCCGAACGGTTGCGGCAAATCCAATCTGGTGGAGGCGCTCCGCTGGTCGATGGGTGAAACATCGGCCAAGCAGATGCGTGGCAAAGAGATGGATGATGTCATCTTCGGCGGCACCGACAAGCGCCCACCGCGCAACGTCGCCGAAGTTGTTCTTAGCCTCGACAACACCGAACGCAGCGCACCTGCCATGTTTAACCAGTTTGAAGACCTGGATGTCAGCCGCAGGATCGAGCGGGAAAAGGGGTCTACCTACCGGGTGAACGGCAAGGAATCGCGCGCACGTGACGTGCAGTTACTATTCGCGGACTCATCAACCGGTGCCCGCTCAACCGCCATGGTCAGCCAGGGGCGGATCGGCGCGGTTATTAATGCAAAGCCATCACAACGCCGCTCTCTGTTGGAAGAAGCTGCCGGGATCACCGGTTTGCACAGCCGCCGCCACGAAGCGGAACTGCGCCTGCGCGCTGCAGAGACCAATATGGAGCGTCTGGACGATATCCTGATCACACTTGATGCCCAGTTACAGAACCTGAAAAAACAATCCCGTCAGGCGACACGGTACAGGAATTTAAGCGACCATATCCGCAAAGCCGAAGCGACGCTGTTCCATCTGCGCTGGACAGTGGCTGAACGCGAACTTGACGCTAATCGTGAAGCCCAGGGCAAGGCAGAGGACGCGGTCAAGGAATTGACGGTTCTCGCCAGCAAAGCCATTTCCAATCAGGCCGGGCAGGCCGAAACCCTTCCCGCCCTTCGCATGGCCGAAGCCGAAGCCGCCGCCCAGTTGCAGCGTCTGATCGTCGCCCGCGAAGGACTGGACCAGGAAGAAGCCCGCATCGCGCAGGCACGAAACAATGCAGAAAGCCGCATGCAGGCACTGGAAGGCGATGAAAACCGTGAGCGCCTGATTGCCCATGACGCATCACAGGCGATCACCCGTCTGGAAACAGAAAAAGCCGAAATTGAAACCTCAAGAGAAGACGAGGGCGAAACGCGCGAACAGGCACAAGCCGAGCTTATCAAGTGTAACGATGCTGTAACGGCCATGGATGCGAACCTGAACCGCTTGACCGAACAGGTCGCGACAAGTGAAGCCAGCCGCAATGGCCTGTCGAACCGTATTCGTGAGCAGGATGCCCGCCACCAGCGCCTGGTGCAGCGCGGCACGGAAATCTCGCGCCAGATGGCTGAACTGGAAGATAACAGCCCAGGCACGGAAACTGTCAATCAGGCGGAAGATGATCTGGAAGCGGCGCTTGAAGCCCTTGAAGGAGCGCGGGCGGACCGGGAAACGGCAGAGCTTAAACGCACCGAGGCCCAGGAAGCGACCGCCGAAGCCGTCACCGCACTTCAGAACGCCAATGCGGAACGAACCCGCCTGCAAGCTGAAGAACAGGCCTTGGCTAAAATTCTGGCCGCATCCGAAGACGACCTCTGGCCGCCACTGGTGGATGCCCTGACGGTTGAGCCGGGTTATGAGGTCGCCCTTGGAACCGCCCTTGGTGAAGACTTGTCCGTTCCGGCTGACGAAGCCGCCCCGGCGCACTGGCGCACCTTGCCCGCACTCGACAATCCCCCGGCCTTTTCCGGCGATGTGCAACTTTTGAGCGAAGTGGTTCGCGGACCCGCAGCACTAACGCGCCGACTCACCCAGATTGGTGTCGTCACCAGTGATGATGAAGGCCGTATGCTGGCCCCGTCTCTCCAGCAAGGCCAACGCCTTGTCAGCCGCAGCGGCTCGCTTTGGCGCTGGGATGGCTTTACGGTTTCTTCAGGCGCGACCACAGCCGCAGCCGCGCGCCTGGAACAACGCAACCATCTCGCCGAAGTTCGTGCCAATCTAAGCGGTGCCAACGCTGCCGCAGAACAGGCCGCCGCCAACCGTGATCGGGCCAAGGCGAAAGAAGAAGAGGCGCTGGGTGCGGAGCGGGCATCGCGCGAAGCCGTCAGCGCCAGTGACCGGCGTCATAACGAGTTTCGCGACAAGCTTGCAGGTGCCAAGGAACGCGCCAACGCGCATACCTCAAAACTGAACAGTCTGGCGGAAGCGCTGGAGGTTAATGGCGCTGATCTGGAAGAAACAGCATCGGCCCTGAACGAAGTGCGACAAGAACTTGAAGCCATACCGGACCCGAGCGCGGAACGCGAAGAAGTTGCGCGTCTCAGGGCGGAACTGGCGGAACTTCGCGCTGAGCAGCTGACATCACAAAGCCGTCACGATGGACTTGAGCGTGAGGCCCGCGAGCGCGGCCAGCGTCTTGTCGATATCGCAAATGAAATCCAGTCCTGGCAGCAGCGCCAGAAAGGCTCCGCCGATCAACTGAAAGCCCTGGCCGAGCGACGTGAGACTTTACGGGAAGAGCTGGAAACCTTACGCGCCCAGCCCGAAGCCATTTCCGAAAAACGCAACCTCCTGTTGTCTTCAATCGAAGAAAGCGAAAACAAGCGCAATGTGGCAGCGGATCAATTGCAAACGGCTGAAAACGCACTGCGAACCGCAGACCAGACCCTTCGCGAAGCTGAAATCGCCCTGGCTCAGGCCCGCGAACAGATGGTTCGCATGGAAGGTGCTGTTGAGCAGGCCCGTGAAGTTTGTCACGGGATCGGTGAACGGGTTCAGGATCGTCTTCAATGCCGCCCGGATCAATTGCTTGAAATTTCGGGCCTGAAAGAGGGTGCGCCGTTACCTGAACTTGAGGCGACGGAACGTAAAGTGGACCGTCTGCTCCGCGAACGGGACACCATGGGCCCGGTGAACCTGCGGGCCGAGCAGGAGTCCCAGGACATGAACGAGCAGATCAATACGCTTAATGAAGAGCGCGAAGATTTGCTGCAGGCCATCGAAAAGCTGCGCCATGGCATTAACGAGCTTAACCGGGAAGGCCGGACCCGCCTCTTGGCGTCGTTCAAGGAAGTCGATGTGCATTTCCAGGAACTGTTCGCCCGTCTGTTTGGTGGTGGACGTGCACATCTGGCATTAACCGATTCGGATGATCCGCTGGAAGCCGGGCTTGAGATCATGGCCAGCCCGCCCGGCAAAAAGATGCAAATCCTGTCCCTGTTGTCCGGTGGTGAGCAGGCATTGACCGCCCTTTCGCTTCTGTTTGCCGTCTTTTTGACAAATCCGGCACCAATTTGCGTCCTTGATGAGGTCGATGCGCCTCTTGATGATGCCAATGTTGACCGATTCTGCTCCATGCTTGAAGAGATGTCGCATAACGAAAAAACCCGATTCCTTGTGATTACGCACCACAGAATGACAATGGCACGCATGAACAGGCTTTTTGGTGTAACAATGTCAGAACGCGGTGTCTCGCAGCTCGTCAGTGTTGACCTGCAACATGCCGAACGCTTGCGTGATGCGGGATAAACACCTATAAACCCCTGAAATATTTGGGTTTTCAGCATGAATGACGACAAAAAACATGACGAATTGAAGGCTCTTGGAGCGCGCCTGGAGGGTGCCCGGAAGGGCCCAATTGACCCGACGCACGCCCTGAAAGAAAATAACTCTGAAAAAGGTGGTGCACTGAGTCTTGCTTTCCGGGTAGGCGTTGAGTTAATTTCCGCCGTCGCCGTAGGAACGGTTATCGGGTGGGGTCTTGATTACTGGCTCGGAACGCGACCATGGCTGATGCTGGTTTTCATCATTTTAGGTGGAGCTGCCGGTGTCGTGAATGTATATAGGTTGGCCAGCGGCTTCGGTTACGCCGTTGGCTATCAAAAAGATAACAGTGACGCCGGGTCTGATGACAAGCCCGGCAGGGACTAGAGGGAACGTGGACATTGTCTGAAAACCAGAGCCCACTCGCACAGTTCGAGATAAAGCGTTTGATCCCGATGCAGATTGGAGACGTCGACGTTTCCTTTACAAATTCATCAGTCATGATGATTGCCACCGTCCTTGTGATCAGCTCGTTTCTGATCCTTGGCATGCGTCGCTCGGCATTGGTACCGGGTCGCTGGCAGTCGGTCGTTGAACTGAGCTATATATTTATAGCCAACTTATTGAAGGACACGGTCGGATCACAAGGCCGTCCATATTTCCCCTTCATCTTTACAATTTTCATGTTTATCCTGGTTGGCAACCTGCTTGGAATGCTGCCCTATAGCTTCACCTTCACAAGCCACATCATCGTTACGTTCGTCATGGCGCTATTTGTTTTTCTTGGTGTGACGATCATTGCCATCATCAAACACAAAATGCACTTTTTCTCGTTTTTCATGCCGCCAGGGGTGCCTATGTATATGGCGCCTTTGTTGATCCCCATCGAAATCATCTCCTATCTGTCCCGTCCGATCAGCCTGAGCGTTCGTTTGTTTGCCAACATGCTGGCCGGTCATACGCTGATTAAGGTGTTCGCCGGGTTCATTCTGGCATTGGGTGCGGCGGGTATCGCGCCCTGGGCCTTCATCGTTGCGCTAACTGGCCTTGAAATTGTTATCGCGTTTCTGCAGGCGTTCGTATTTACGATCCTCACCT
>Ga0316205_10003791_pt1 | contig 13891 bp, 9 predicted proteins | sample 3monthpyrite_MG_FD_204941 | JGI IMG/M metagenome (GOLD analysis project Ga0316205, IMG submission 204941) | Microbial mat bacterial communities from mineral coupon in-situ incubated in ocean water Damariscotta River, Maine, United States -... | ecosystem: Environmental > Aquatic > Marine >... | reverse complement strand
TTTATAGCCGGAACGCTTGAAAATAACTCAGCAAAAAGAGGTGGCTTTTCACAGGTGATGGTCGATCTTTTTAATATGCCTACAACAATGAAAAAACTCGCTGCCGTTCAGTTTTTTTCCTGGTTTCCATTTTTTGCCTGGTGGTCGTCAGCCACACCGGCAATCACCTCATTTCATTATGGCACCAGCGATGTATCTACGGCGGCGTTTAATGAAGGGGCCGACTGGGTCGGTATTTTAATGTCAGCATACAATGTTGCCGCAGTCCTTGCTGCGATAACCATTCCTATAGCGGTTAAGTTTCTTAATTTAAAAACAGCTCATATGATCAATTTATTTCTCGGTGGCATTGGATTTATTTCCTTTATTTTAATCAAAGATCCCATTTGGCTGATCGCGCCAATGATTGCTGTCGGTTTCGCCTGGGCTTCCATCTTGTCATTACCCTACGCATTACTTTCCAACGCAGTACCAGCTAAAAAAATGGGGTTATTTATGGGGATCTTTAATTTCTTTATTGTTTTGCCTCAAATATTGGCAGCAAGTATTTTAGGGTTCTTGATTAATAAATTTTTTGCTGGTGAAACTATTTATGCCTTGGTTATTGGTGGTGTCAGCATGCTTATTGCTGGAGTATTGACATTGAGAGTCGAAGAGCCGCAACAGTACTAACTTAGTGGGTAATAAATAAGCACCTATTGCCCATTAAGCGACTTACATAAAGAGAAATTTAATCATGCAAAACGTACTCAAAAAAAATAAGTTTTGGCTGCTATTACTGTTGGTGTCGTTCTTTATTCTTTCAAGCTGTCGTCAGACATCCGATCCATCGACTAAAAATATCGCAAAACAAAATATTAGGGTAAAAGAATCCTTTTACGGTACGACTTTACCTTTCGCTAGCGAAGCCGTATATTTTTTAATGACTGATCGTTTTGTTGACGGCGACCCAACTAATAATCAAGTTGATCAAGGTGGCGATAATCCTACATTTATGCGACCTATTATTTCTGAAGGCGGGCGAAAGGCTTATGTTGGCTATTTGGGAGGCGATTTTAAGGGTATCTTAGATAACGCCGATTACATCAGTGAAATGGGATTTACTTCGATCTGGTTAACTCCCATCGTCGATCAACCCGATGAAGCCTTTGCCGGCGGTGAAAAAATAGAGTTTGGTGGCGCTTTTAAAGATGGCGGAAAAACAGGATATCACGGATATTGGGGTGTCAATTTTTATCAGGTGGATGAACACTTACCCTCTTCTGATTTGTCGTTTAAGCAGTTAACCTCAAAACTACGTGCCGACTTCAAAATAAAAACTGTACTGGATATTGTTGCGAACCATGGCTCGCCAGCCTATACAATGAAACCAGAACAACAGCCCAAATATGGACAGTTATTTGATAAAAATAGAAAGTTAGTTGCCGATCATCAAAACCTTGAACCAGAAGATCTCGATCCAGAAAACCCGCTCCATCAATTTTATAACAATAAGCCAGACATCATGCAACTTTCAGATTTCAACCAAGAAAATCCAGCAGTAATGGACTACTTTGTCGATGCCTACTCACATTGGATTGAACAAGGTGCCGACGCTTTTCGGATCGATACCATTAAGCATATGCCGCATAGTTTTTGGAAAACCTTTAGTGATCGGATCCGCAAAAAACATTCGAATTATTTTATGTTTGCTGAAAGCTACTCCTTTGATGCCAATTTTATTGCCCAACATACTTTGACAAAAAATGGAGCAGTAAGCGTATTGGATTTTCCTGGTCGTGAATCCATGTTGAAAGTTTTTGAAAACCAACACAGCGACTATTCTGATATCCTTTCCTATTTGTATTTGACAGAAGGGCCCTACCAAAACCCTTATGAATTAATGACCTTTTATGACAACCACGACATGTCCAGAATGAATGCCGATGAAAATGGATTTATTGATGCCAACAACTGGTTATTCACCTCACGCGGTATACCGGTTTTATATTATGGTTCAGAAATGGCGTTTATGGCTGGTACATCAGAACATCAGGGAAATAGAAATTATTTTGGCACGGAATCTATTGAGCTAGCGAAAAAAAGTCCAATCAGAAGCGCACTATCAAAAATTTCCAACTTACGAAAAAACTCTGTGGCATTGCAAAAAGGCTTACAGGTTAATTTGGAATTTTCTGGCGATCTGGCCTCTTTTTATCGAATTTATCAACATGATGGGATTAACCAAACTGCATTGATTTTACTTAATAAGGGTGACAAAGAAGCGTCATTTGATATAGAAAAATATCTGTCGGTGGGTGAATGGAAAAATGCGATGACGGGCGAAGTTATTCAGATTTTTTCTGCTGGCCGTTTACAGGCTAAAGTTAAAAGTCACGGAGTACAAGTCTACTTTTTGAATGCTGAAAACTCTAGTCAAACACTTATTGAAATCATGCGGGAAAGAATGAAAGACAGGTAAAAGCATAGGTCCTAGGTCCTAGCACCTAATTCTCTACCCCACAAGATTTTCGAACGATTAATTTCGCAGGTAAAACCGTTTTTAATATCGGTTCGTCATGGATTAGATGTAATAGATTTTCTACCAGCATTTCTCCGGCGAGTTTAGTATCTTGCTTTACAGTTGTCAGCGCCGGGCGGGTAAAATTGGCGAGTGGTATATCGTCATAACCGACGACCGCCACTTCTTCAGGAACTTTAATCCCGTGTTCGCGCAGCGCAATCATGGCTCCGACGGCAATCAAATCACTGGCACAGAATATTGCATCAAATGCCTGTTCGGATTCCAGAAGTTTAACAACCCCTGCATGGCCATCTTGCTCTGTAGTAATTCCGTCTATTTGCAGTTCAAAATTTACATCAATGTTCGCTTCCTTAATCGCTTTGCAGGAGCCTTTATAACGATCAAATAATTCGGGCGAACCAATCGAAGCGTTGCCGATAAAGGCAATTTTATTTCGCCCTAATTTTAGTAAATGCTGAGTTATATCATAACCGCCTTGAAAATTATCCGAACCAATTGAGTGCCCCAAGCGCCCTTCTCTTACGGCTCCCCAACGAACAAAATGCGTTCCTTGTTGCTCCAAACTAGCTAACTTTTCTTTGTAGTCCTGATAATCACCATAACCAAGCAAAATAATACCATCGGCTTTATGGGAATCTGCATAATCTGCATGCCAATCATCACTCAGTTGCTGAAAGGAAACTAACAAATCGTAACCTTCTAATGAGCAAGCTCGAGTAATACTTCCGAGCATGGAAAGGAAAAATGGATTAATCAGAGAATCATCGCTAGTCGGATCTTCAAAAAGTAGAAGCGCGATGGTCGTACTATGTTGAGATCGCAAATTACTGGCGTTCTTATCAACTTTGTAATTTAGCTCTTTGGCAATGGCCTTAATTCGGTTTCTAGTTTCCAGATTCACTAAATGGCTATCTCTAAGCGCTCTGGAAACCGTTGATTGAGAAACGCCCGCCTGATAGGCAATATCAAAAGAGGTCGCTTTGCCCTTTATTGTATTTTTTATTGGTGTATCTTTTGATGACACTACTTTGTCGCCTCTTTGTGAAATTCTACACGATCAGCAGCGCTTAGCCCCGGTAACTTTCTGAAACGAATTGCTGCGAATACATGCGCTCGACCAATATACCGTAACTTATTAATTCTTCAAAGAAATGCCCATAATTAAATTTCACATCGAGCAAATAGTTCGTGCCTGAAGAAGCCGCACTTATCACTAGAGTAAAAACAAATTTTGACATATCCATTATGACACCGGTATCATTAAGTTTTCAGAAGTTCTGTAAGCCCGCTTTATATATTGGTTTAAACCCCTTATAGCATCCGTTGCAGAGTTTTTATAGATTCCATTTTCATAATGAGTAGCATAAATGACCGCTGATTACCCTTACATAGTTGCAGATATTGGTGGAACCAATGCTCGATTTGGACTTGTAACATCGCACACTGTGAATTCTGATCAATTTCAAATCGAATTCAAACAGAAATACCCTAGCAATCAATTTGAAAATCTTGAACATGCAACTCAGCATTATCTTGATTCTCTCAATGACCATAGAATAAAGGGAGCATGTTTAGCGGTTGCTGGTCCGGTTACCAGTGACGATGTTACTTTGACCAATCTCAATTGGCAGTTTTCAATCGACAAAATTAAACGGTCATTAGCGTTATCCAAATTGCGGGTTATTAATGATTTTGCCGCTTATGCTCTCGCCACTCAATTCGTTGCGCCTGAAAATCTAATCAATATCAATAAAGGTCAAAAAGCTGATGACAGCCCTATGGCGGTAGTTGGGCCGGGTACGGGATTTGGTGTGGCAGCATTAGTTCGACAAAATAATCAATGGAAGGTTATCCCCTCTGAGGGTGGTCATATAACCTTAGCAGCCAAAAACAAATTACAAACTTCGATTATTGAAGTATTGTCACGTCATATGCCACATGTTTCAGTGGAATCTGTCATGTCAGGCCCAGGCTTAAGTAATTTATATTCAGCTCTTGCAACAGTGGAAGGTTCAGGCCATGACCAATTACAAGCCTCAGAAATATCCGAGCAAGCTAAAAACGACAGCAATTCGCTTTCTTATAGGGCTTTAAGCCTTTTTTGCCGGTGGCTAGGTCAGTCAACTGGCGATTTGACGATCGCATTAGGTGCGCGTCGTGGCGTTTACCTTTGCGGAGGAATTCTAAAAAGAAATACCGATTTTTTCTTAAATAGTGAGTTTCTGGAAGGTTTTCTGGATAAGAGTCATATGCGCAATTATTTGAATCAAATACCAGTGCAGCTAGTAACTGAAAATGATTCTGCACTTCTTGGCGCGGCTGCGTGTTTCAACTTGGAATAATCAGACTTTGTCAAAATTACATCAACAGAATCTAGAGTAAGAGGTCAATCATTGAAAAAAATAACAATAAATGACGTTGCAGAACACGCAGGTGTTTCTAAAAAAACGATTTCTCGAGTACTTAATAACGAAGCAAACGTTAGTCCTGATACCAAAAGCAAGGTCCACAATGCTTTTGATGTACTCGGTTACCGACCAAATCCGCAGGCTCGTGCGCTAGCCAGTAATCAATCATTCCTAATTGGTTTAGTTTACGCAAGCCCCAGTAATAGTTTTGTTTCAAAAATTCAGAGCGGAGCATTAAAGCGGTGCAAAGCCGATGGTTATAATTTAATTATTTACCCGGAAGATCACGAAAATGACTACTTGTTGGCTAATCTTGAGCGAGGATTAATGAGTGCGAATCTTGACGGCATTATTTTAACGCCGCCTTTTTCTGATATGAAACCCCTGTTAGAATTTTTAACCGATAAAAAAATCCCAACCATTCGCATCGGCGGCAATCCATCTATTACTACCACACCCAGTGTTTATAGTAACGATGCAGAAGCGTCCTATGAAATGTGTCGGTATCTTGTTTCTCTAGGTCATACTAAAATAGCCATTATTATGGGACATCCTGACCACGCCGCTTCTCATGAACGACTAAAAGGTTACCAAAAAGCGCTCAAGGAGGCAGGATTAACTGTCCAGGACGACTACATTCAACAAGGCTATTTTTCTTTTGAGTCTGGCGAAAATTGTGCTCGTAAACTACTTTCATTATCCGATCGTCCCACTGCTATTTTTGCCTCTAGCGACTATATGGCAGCAGGTATTGTTAAGGTCGCTACTCAAAAAAATCTGTCAATCCCTAACGATTTAACGGTTACTGGATTTGATAATGCACCAGCGTCACGTTATATCTGGCCATCTCTAACTACTATAAAACAGCCAATCACCGAAATGGCTTTTGAAGCAGCAAGAATGCTAATCAGAACGATTAGAAAAAAGCCACTAGAAAACAGAACCGTTACATTTAAAGATGAGTTAATCGTTAGAGAATCCAGTGCGCCAGCACCAAAAAAAGGATTTGCACCTTAATTTCCTGATATTTTCTGTTTATCCCTAATCCTTCTTTCCTAAAAGGTTATCAGTCTAAATTCTTAGTCAAGAGTATCGCTATCTGTTTCGCGGCGTTTTTCCGAATCTAAATAACAAATAAAACATTTTTGTACTAGCTGAGATGTTCATCAATTAAATAACCTTAACTATTTGAATTTATGTATAAAAACTAAATTCAAACAGGCTTAAATATCTTTCTAAAAAACTTCTTCAAATTCTTTGCTTTGAAACACCAACCAAACATCTTGACACCGGTGTCATAAAATGAGTTAATAGCAACACCACAAATTGCAAGGCGTTCAGTAATTACCTTGCTTCGGCTTCACCATTTTTCACTTTAAAGAACATTAAGCCGCCAATTAAGAGACATTTGAATGACATTATCCGCCAACATTGATCGAATTACACAGTCAATTATTGATAAGAGTAAACCAACAAGAGATAAATACGTCGCAAGAATGGAAGCTGCATTTACAACCGGCCGGAACCGATCAGCATTGAGTTGCGGTAATCTCGCTCATGGCATGGCCTCTTGCAGTAGCTCTGATAAAACGATTCTTGCCAAAGATGATGCACCGAATCTAGGGATCATCAGCGCTTACAATGATATGTTATCTGCTCATCATCCCTACCATAGCTATCCTAAATTAATAAAAAGCACGGCGTCACGATTCGGAGTCACTGCACAGCTAGCTGGAGGTGTACCCGCTATGTGTGATGGTGTAACTCAAGGGCAATCTGGCATGGAATTGTCGTTATTTAGTCGTGATTTAATCGCAATGGCCACCGCTGTCTCTTTATCGCATAATATGTTTGACGGAACTATTTGCTTAGGCGTTTGCGATAAAATAGTTCCTGGACTACTTATAGGGGCGTTAAGTTTTGGTCATCTGCCTACAATATTTTTGCCTGCAGGTCCCATGCTAACTGGTCAAAGCAATGATGCTAAAGCAAAAGTACGACAAGCCTACGCCGAGGGAAAAGTGGGCCGAAAAGAATTGTTAGCCTCTGAGAGTGCGTCTTATCATAGCGAAGGTACCTGCACTTTTTACGGCACCGCCAATAGTAACCAGATGCTAATGGAAATTATGGGATTACATCTACCCGGTTCTTCTTTTGTACCACCAAGCACAGAGTTAAGGGACTGTTTATCAAGTAAAGCGGTTGAAATATTAATCAACAATCTTCGACAAAATCAAACCGAACAAATACCGCTCTACAAAATAATTACCGAAAAAAGCATTATCAATGGACTAGTGGGCTTGTTTGCCACCGGTGGCTCTACTAATCATGCCATTCATATTATCGCTATCGCCAGAGCCGCAGGGATCATTATCGACTGGCAAGATATGGCAGACATTTCGGCGGCCGTACCACTACTTTGTCGAATTTATCCTAATGGCAGCGCCGACATTAATCACTTTCAAGCCGCTGGTGGTATGCCCTTCTTAATGCGAGAGCTGAGCAAAGCAGGTTATTTACATCAAGATGTTTATACGGTGATGGGAAAAGGTCTCAGTCATTATTTTGAAGAGCCTGAATTAATCGACAACAATCAGGCAGAGATCTTTAGACAGAACAATCAGATCGAATCGCCAAGCAAATTAGTTCAATGGAAAGAAGCTCCTCAAAATAGCCTGGATGAATCTGTTTTATGCCCGACTGAAAAAGCGTTTAGTCAGCACGGTGGATTGCAATTACTAACCGGAAACCTGGGCCGCTCAGTAATCAAAACCTCTTCGGTAGCCGACGACCGATTGATCGTCGAAGCTGAAGCCGTTGTAGTCGATGATCAAAATGATTTAGTTAAGTTATTTAAACAAGGCAATTTGCAAAAGGACTTTATCGCAGTCATTCGTTTTCAGGGTCCACAAGCCAACGGCATGCCAGAACTGCACAAATTAACACCGATTTTAGGCTCACTACAAGATGCGGGTTTCTCTGTCGCCTTGGTGACTGACGGCAGAATGTCCGGCGCTTCAGGAAAAGTACCTGCGGCGATTCACCTTGTGCCAGAAGCATTAAATGGCGGACTAATTGGGAAAATAGTGAACGGCGATATCATTCGTCTGGACGCGATCAAAGGAACACTCGAATTAAAGGTTGAAGAAAAAGATTTATCCAAACGCGAACAGGCTAACAAACCTGATGATGCAGATCAAATTGGTATGGGCAGAGAATTATTTGCTAATTTCAGAAAAAATGTGACAAGCGCTGAACACGGCGCAAGTAGTTTCGGTTGATCCGTTAGTTAAAGCCATTCAGTTAACAACAGTCAGTTAAAAACATTTAGTTATTAGAGAGAACAATATTTTGACAACAGTTTTAGACAAACCTTTTGATTTAGTTTTATTTGGTGGAACCGGCGATCTATCGCTGCGTAAACTACTGCCCTCCATGTATCGTGCATTTATGGAAGATGAAATTCCGAAAGGTTCGCGGATATTGGTATGTTCCAGAAAACAAAAAGATTTTGATAATACCTTGTCGATCATCGAAGCTGCATTTAAAAAATTCATGTTAAAGGATGAGTTTTGCTCTAAGAGTTTTAACCAGTTCGCAAAGTTTATTCAACCAGCCATTGTTGATGTTGCTGACTATCAAAAAGGTTGGAAGGAATTTATAGGGCTCTTTGATGGTCGAAAATCACTTTCAAGAATTTTTTATCTCGCGATCATTCCAAGTATTTACGGAGACTGCTGCGAAAATTTGGACAAAGCAAATCTTATTACAATTGACTCTCGAGTGGTTGTTGAAAAACCAATTGGTTATGACCGGGGCTCTGCTGAAGCTATTAACCAGAAAATAGCCAATCATTTTCAGGAAGATCAAATCTACCGAATCGACCATTATTTGGGTAAAGAAACGGTACAAAATTTATTAGCGTTGCGTTTTAGCAATTCTTTGTTTGAACAGTTTTGGGATTCCAAATCGATCGACCACATTCAAATCAGTATTAACGAAAAAGTTGGACTAGAAGGTCGAGCGGAGTTTTATGACGGCGCAGGCGCAATGCGCGATATGGTGCAAAATCACTTGCTTCAATTATTAGGTTTGGTTGCCATGGAGTCACCCAACAAAATGGGCGCTGGCAATATTCGCACAGAAAAAATTAAAGTCCTTCAAGCATTAAGACCTATTACTGGTGACGACGTTAAAAAATATACGGTGCGTGGACAATATGTTGCAGGAAATGTTGAAGAAAAATTAGAGCCCGGCTATCTTGAAGAGCTAGGTTCGGGAACGAGTCAAACCGAAACGTTTGTCGCTATACGCGCCAATATTGATAACTGGCGATGGGCGCAAGTGCCTTTTTATTTGAGAACTGGCAAAAGACTTAAACGGCGTAGCGCCGAAATTGTTATTCAATTCAAAAACGTCTCACACAATGCATTTGACGCTGATGCTGGACCTTTGGTTCCTAATCGATTGATTATTCAACTACAGCCTGAAGAGCGAATGCAACTTTTGTTAATGGCAAAAGATATGACTCAACTTAAAACCGTTTTAAAACCGGTTAAATTGGATTTGAACTTTACTGAATCTTCCAAGGGATTTAAGAGTTTTGGTTATAAGCGATTATTGCTAGATGCCATATCCGGTAATGCATCACTGTTTATCCATCGAGACGAAGGCAGTGCCGCCTGGCATTGGGTTGATCCTATTATTGATTATTGGAAGGAAAATGATGTAGTTCCCTACTTGTATAGAGCGGGTAGTTGGGGGCCCAGTGAGTCTGATGAGTTATTAGCTGCAGACAAACGAGAATGGATTGATATTGAAAAGTAGGTTCTAGGTTCTAGGTTCTAGGTTCTAGGTTCTAAACATGTTGTTATGAAATTAAAGAAAAATCAAATAATGAAAAATATACTCATACATAAATACACAAATCGAGATGAACTATTTTCTGCTGTTGCTGAACGTTGCCAACAACAACTTCAGCTCACACTCGAAAAAAATAATGAAGCAAGTTTTATTATTCCTGGTGGCACCACGCCTGGGCCAGTTTTTGCGAAGCTTACTAAATCATCACTTGACTGGGAAAAAATCAGTGTCGCTCAATCCGATGAACGTTGGTTACCGCCCGATCACCCTCAGAGTAATCAATGTTTAGCGACACGAACCCTTTTAATTGATAACGCAAGGAAAGCGAATTATGTTGCGATGAAAAACTCGCACGACAATGCTATTGATGGAGAACAGCAATGTAATAGTGAATATCAAAAGCTCGCCTCCCCGTTCAGTCTGACAATGCTTGGTATGGGGCTGGATGGACATATTGCATCGCTATTTCCAAACTCAAAACCAATAATCCGCGCGCTTGATTTACAAAATACTAATCGCTGTATTGCGATCGATGCCAGTGGATGTCCGGTAGCAGGAAACTATCCAGAACGAATGAGCCTAACACTTAGTGCCATTCTAAATAGCAAATTAATTATTTTACTCTTAACGGGTGAAGAAAAATTAAATGTTATTGATTTAGCCGTAAAAGAGAATCAGCCAGAGAAATATCCGGTCAGTGCATTGTTAAATCAAACCGAAACACCAGTAGAATTTTTTTGGGCAGCTTAACCATTTTATTTGCAAACAATTAAAAATCAAAAAATAAAAAGTGAGAAATATTGTGTCATCTAGTATCAAACAAATCATGCAGCAAACTCGGGTCATACCGGTAGTCGTTATTGACCGAATTGAAGACGCCGTGCCTTTAGCAACGGCTTTAGTTGATGGCGGATTAAACGTACTCGAAATTACACTACGTACGCCAGTTGCAATTGAAGCGATCATAGAAATGAAAAAGGCGCTTCCGCAAAGCATTATCGGTAGTGGTACGGTAATCGATATTAAAACAATGCAGGCATCACTTGATGCTGGAGTTGATTTTATGGTGAGTCCCGGAACTACGTCTGAATTGTTAGAAGCGGTCGCACAAAATTCCGCTCCTCTATTACCCGGCGCATCCACACCATCTGAAGTAATGAATCTTCTAAGTAAAGGCTTTGACGCAATGAAGTTTTTCCCCGCAATAGCGGCTGGTGGCGTCAACATGTTGAAATCCATCGGCGGCCCATTGCCTCAGGTAAGCTTTTGTCCTACCGGCGGGATCAATCTCAACAATGCTGCTGAGTATCTGGCGTTAGAAAATGTAGCCTGTATCGGTGGCACCTGGATGTTGGAGCAAAAATTGATAGCCGATAACAACTGGTTAGAAATTACTCGTTTAGCCAAACAAGCGAGCCAACTTTAAATGATCCAGGCAAAAGAGAGATAGACCCAATTAAAATACATGACCAAATTAACAAAATTAACTATATGAGGACCAAAAAATGATCAATATTGCTATCAATGGATATGGCCGGATCGGCAGAAATATATTACGCGCACTCTATGAAGGTGATTATCGCGAGCAGATTAAAATCGTTGCCATTAACGACCTCGGCATTGCCAAAAACAATGTTCACCTGACTAAATATGATACCGTGCACGGTCGATTTAATGCAGATGTAAACTTGATGGCTGAAGAATCTGGACAAAAAGATCGAATGGTCGTCAATGGTGATGTGATTACAATTTGTAACGAGAGAGAACCTAAAAGCCTTCCCTGGAAAGAATTGGATATTGATATCGTATTTGAGTGTACTGGATTTTTTACAGATCGTGATTCAGCCAACCAACATATCGAAGCTGGCGCCAGAAAAGTCATCATTTCGGCTCCAGGTAAGAATGTTGACGCCACTGTAGTTTACGGAGTGAACCATGATGTACTGAATAGTGATAGTACAATAATTTCAAATGCTTCTTGTACTACAAACTGTTTAGCACCTGTTGCCAAGGTACTCAACGATTTAATCGGTATTGAATCAGGGTTAATGACGACAATCCACGCCTATACCAATGATCAAAAATTAATCGATGCCGCTCATAGTGATATCTATCGCGCCCGTTCTGCGACTCATTCAATGATCCCAACAAAAACCGGCGCCGCAAAAGCCGTTGGCCTGGTATTACCAGAGCTACAGGGTAAGCTAGATGGTATGGCTATTCGAGTTCCAACGATCAATGTATCGGTAGTAGATCTGACCTTTTTTGCTTCAAGGGATACGAGCATAGAAGAAGTTAATCAGGCCATCGAAAAAGCCGCCAATAATGAAATGAAAGGTGTGCTTAACTACGTGACAGAACCATTAGTTTCTATCGACTTTAACCATGACCCTGCTTCTTCCAGTTTTGATGCGGCGCAAACTCGAGTTGAAGGTCGCATGGTCAAAATTATGTCCTGGTACGATAATGAGTGGGGATTTTCAAATCGCATGTTAGATACCAGTTTGGCATTGATTGCTTGTGAAGCACAAAATGAATTGAAGAAAGCTGTTTAGCCTTTAATGTTGCAACTGTAGGAGCGGTTTTAACCGCGAAGAATTGGCAGGCACTGCACCACCTTTCGCGGCTGAAGACCGCTCCTACAGGGTGATTAGAATTTTGTAAAACCGATGAGTCAATAGCATGCCTCCATGGAAAAAGTTGTCGATATTGCTACCTCGAAACTCCTCACAATACTGGTATACATTTAGCTGAATGGCGACTGCATTAGTATGTTAAAATCCGCAAATACAGATACTCAAGGTCCCAGGTAATTGAAATTTACACAGCAAAACCTTAAAAACATGCCAGAATGGCAAGCACTCGTTGAGCATTATCAGGCCACTCGCCATGACCATATGCGCGATCAGTTCAACCAGGATACAAAGCGATTTGATAATTTTTCAGTTTCCTTAAATACAATATTATTTGACTATTCTAAGAATCGAATCGATCAAACGACTATTGAGCTTCTCACTAAATTGACTACAGCCTGCCAATTGCCCGAAAAAATTAAAGCCATGTTTGATGGAGATAAGATTAATTCGACTGAAAATCGTTCCGTACTCCACACCGCTTTGCGCTATCAGGGTAGTGAGCCTTTAGTGGTTGATGGAATTGATGTGCATGCCGAGGTTTCGAACGAGTTGGAGAGAATCAAACCACTCTGCGCAAAAATCCGAAACGGTGACTGGCTAGGAGCGACCGGTAAACCAATCACTGATGTGGTTAACATTGGTATTGGCGGATCGCACCTTGGGCCACAAATGGTCACCGAAGCGCTTAAACCCTTTGTCGCAGATAATCTGAATATGCATTTTGTGGCTAATATTGATGAGAATCAAATCGACGACACATTAAGGAATTTAGAAGCGGACACCACTCTTTTTATTGTTTGCTCTAAAACCTTTACGACTCAAGAAACCATGCTCAATGCCAATACTGCTAGAAGCTGGTTTTTATCACGTATTGGTGATGAATCTCAACTGGCGAAACATTTTATTGCAGTATCTACTAATCTTGAAGCAGCGCTAATATTCGGGATTGAGCGACAAAATATTTTTACTATGTGGGATTGGGTCGGAGGTCGATATTCTTTGTGGTCTGCCATCGGGCTTTCTGTGATGATAGCTATCGGTATGGATAAATTTGAACAACTCTTATGTGGTGCGCACGAAGTCGATCAGCATTTTAAAACAGCACCCTTCGATAAAAATATTCCGGTTCTAATGGGAATGCTGGGTATCTGGTATAACAATTTTTATCAGTCGGAGACCTGCGCGGTCCTACCCTACTGTCAACATTTACATCGTTTCCCATCCTACCTGCAACAAGCCGATATGGAAAGTAACGGTAAGTCAGTTGACTTAAACGGCATGGCAGTCGATTATTCTACCGGTCCTGTTTTATTTGGCGAGTTGGGTAATCCTGGTCAGCATGCGTTTTATCAATTACTGCATCAAGGGACTAAGCTAGTACCAATTGATGTATTGACCTCTTTATCGAATATCAGCGGTGAATCCAAACATCAAGATGCCCTTATGTCGAATGTATTAGC
>Ga0316205_10003787_pt1 | contig 13899 bp, 7 predicted proteins | sample 3monthpyrite_MG_FD_204941 | JGI IMG/M metagenome (GOLD analysis project Ga0316205, IMG submission 204941) | Microbial mat bacterial communities from mineral coupon in-situ incubated in ocean water Damariscotta River, Maine, United States -... | ecosystem: Environmental > Aquatic > Marine >... | reverse complement strand
GGCTGCACATTCTGCTCAATAATGGGTAAAAGGGTTTCTGTTTTGGCATTAGGGATAATTGCGGTGTGCACCTTTCCGCCTCGCTTAAGTAATCCAAATACAGCTACTTTACCGGCAGAACCCCGCCCACGCTTACCTTTGCGTTTGCCTCCAAAATAACTCTCATCGGCTTCCACTTCACCAGATAATTCATAACTGGGTAATTTACTGGCAATGAGTTGGCGTAGTCCCATAAAAAACCGAATAGCAGTATTAGCTTGTACCCCGATTAACTCCGAGGATGCACGGGCGGTTGTCCCTGCTACAAAATGTTCTATCAGCCGGCTTTGCTGGCGTGGGGTTAATCGACTTTTGCGTGTGTACATAGTAACTAATTTAGTACCTTATTCAGGTCTTAGCTACTTCAGCCCCTTGTTTTAAGTTCAATTACTCCATCAATGGCTTTCTTCAGTTCAGCTTCATAAAGTGGAATAAGCGAAGCATGGGAAGCAGGATTCATTATCCTTTTTAAAATATCTTTTGTCTCATTAAGAATACGCTCGCTGCGGTCATTTAACTCAAAATGGTTAACCAGGTAATTCGTGTATTGAGTTCGTATACCTCTAAGTTTTCCAATATCGGCAGGTTGAAGAGTACCATCATTTTCAAAGTCTGAATTCAGTTTTTCTAAAGTGGCTTTGGGCAAGCCTCTTGTGTTTATTGCTCTCTCAAATGACCTTCGTTTGTTTTCAGTGATTTGTTTTAGTGCACGGTTGAGTTTGTTCATCAAAGGTTCAAATTCGTCTTCTGAAGCAAGTTTCAGCCCTTTGAGATATTTGTCTAACACGGCCTCTGTTTCTTTTCTCAGCTCGTTACCACACGCATCATATTCGCCATTTACCAAAAAGGATTGTGCCTTTTCAATTCGAGAACGATCGTTTCTAATTATTGGAGGATCATTAACCAAGTCCGAAGAATGAAACTTAAAGTATTCCCAATCATCTGATAAGGTGTACCTTTTCACCAATTCATAAAATCCTAAATCATGCGTAAGAATGATTTTTTGAAAGTCATTGAAAATTGTATCCAGTTCAGGATCATTCTCAGTATTTAAGAGTATTCGAACTATATCCATACGATTTGACATATCAAGGCTAATAAGCATATCGTCTAGTACCAATATCTTAAATGTCGTTCCTTGGACTCTTGACCTTAAAGCGCCTATTCTAATACCAATTGCAATTCGTGTAAGTTGGGCTTCATTCAGAAAGGATTGCGGTCTGTGCAATGTTTCCCAGTTTGGGTTCTCCGGATCTTTATTGATCTCAATGCTTAGTTTAATCTTTAAAATATCAGCACGTTTGTTTTGGTCCTTTGGACCCCAAAGTCCTCTTTTTATGTCCTGATACTTGAATTTTTCTGTGAATTCCAATTTCACTTTTAGCACATCCTTGTTTTCATAAAAATGTTTCTTCATGAAATCGTTGGCCACAGTAGAAATCCCATCCAATAATGTCTGAATGGTTGTGTTTAAATCTGCTACTGAGGTTTCGAAGTTGGTTTTTGCTGTGCCTGAACGTGCACTTCTGTTCGCTCTTCTTGGGATATCCTTGGTTTTCTCCTTGATGATATCCATGTAATTCTTCGTGCCCTCAGTTAGAAATGGAAAAATGTCTCTCTCAAAAACTGGCCAAAGGTTTATTTCATGTTTATGAGAACTCCTATAAAAGCCTTGAAGGAGTTTATAATTGATAAAATCACTGGCAAGATTCAGTTCTTGAATGCTCGTATCATTTCCATTGTTTTCTGGACGAGTTGGAGGATTAGATGTGTCAATTTTATATGTTTTTGAATTGCCGTTATCTTCTTTAACCTCTACTTCGATGTGTGGAATCTCGGTCGCATCTGCAAATATGTTTTTAAGTGTTTGATGTGTCGTTGTATCACTTTCCAGAAAATTGACAAAGTATTTCTTTACATCATCGTCAGTTGGTTTGATGCTGCTTTGTAGAAATGTGTATAATGCCCAAAATAGAGAAGATTTACCCGATCCATTATTTCCATAAGCAAGAACATTTTTCCCTCTAAAGTCAAACTTCTCTTCCTGCTGAAATGCTTTGAAATAATTGATACGTACTTCCTGTATCCTCTTCATCAACTCTCCAAAATTGGTTTCAAAATCTCAGGACTTCTCACTGCAAAAAGCTTTATACGATTACGCACCTCATTATCTGGATGGCTCCAGGTAGCATGCAGTTGCTTAATGACCTTTTCTTTTTCAACATCACTTAAGCTATTAAACTCCTGACCTTGCAGAGCCTTTTTCATATCTCGCTCCACAAACTCCAAGACATCAATTTCTCGTTCTTTCATATGGTCGGTGAAGTAAAGCTCAAAAATTGACGCATTTAGGCATTCAGAAAAAACTCTATTTTTTTCTGAGTCCTCTAAAAAATGAAGGAATTGAGAAATGTAATCGACATTTTTATCAAAGATTACAACCGGAAGTTGATCCATGTAGGTTTTTGAAATATTTACTGTCAGAGTTGAATTATTGGAAAAATTATTCGCGTAAAACCAATTCAATACATCGCTATTAATTAGAGCAGAAATAAAATAATATTGACTTTGAAACTCTTTTTTTAGAAGCAAATTATTTGTGGAGGCAAATGATTTGTACTTATTTAAGTCTACCGAACAAACCAATGGCTTAGTACCACCGCTAATCCTTTGAATAATGATTTTTTTGTCTGCAGACCAAAGGTAATCGGGTCTAGTTCTATGAATTTCTTTTGTATTCCAAGTAATATAGTTTGAAGGTTTTTTGATAAAAAATCTTTTTACATCCTTACCTTCAATTAATTCAAAGCTTCCCTCAGTTGATGATGGAGAAATTAAATGTTTGTGAGCGACAATTCCTTCAATATTATCAATACAAAGAGATTGTAATATTTTTCTATTAGTTGATATTAACTTAGAAATATTCATGGAAAGCTCATCCATATAGATATTGAATGAGTAACTAACATTTTCAAGAAATTGTTCTTGCCTAAATGTTTTTAAAGTAAAATCATACTTTTCTAAATCTTTAATTTCTGTTAAGACTTTGGTGTTTTGATTTGAATCCTTGTTAGTTAATCCAAAAATAACAGTTGAAGCAGTGACTCCATCAAATACCCCACTACCCAAATCGACAATTTGATCTATATGTGCGTTTTCTAAAATATACCTTCTGACAATATCGTAGGTCGTAGTTCTTAAGATGTTATTCGGCAAAATATAGAATAGATGTCCATTTTGAGCAGATACAAAGAGACCTCTCACAACGAATATTGCAAACAAATTTATTTTTCCAGATTGATTTGATTTTGACTTTTTCCCTCTAATCATCTTTGAGAAATATTCATCTTCGATATACTTTTTAAAATTTCCATCAAAATCAACGTCTCTTGTAAATACGTATGGTGGATTTCCAATAACTATATGGAATCCATCAGAAATATCAAACATCCATTCTGGATCAAAGAATGGAGAGGAGGCATTTTGGTCATATGGATCCCATCCTGCCAATTTTTCTGCTGAGTCATTCTGCCAACCACTCCTTTTAAGTTCATCGGCAATTTGGTTTCGCAGCTCTTCATCTTTTTGTCTGTATTTTAGTTTGGTATCTTTGGTTCTCGCACTAAATAGCTTGTGACGAACTTTTTTTAATTCAGCTTCAAGGAGCTTTATTTCTTTTGTATCAAATAAACTGGTTTGTGCTTTTGGTTTCTCAATGCCTATCAACGTGTTAGCAGTTACAAACTTGGTTTCAAGGTTAGGTAACGGCCGTACACCAAAGTTTTGTATGGCATTGTCTGTTGGTTTTTGATCTACCACCAAGGAGATAAAGAAACGTAATTTCGATATTTGACTTGCGATAGGTTGAATATCCACACCATAGATGCAGTTCTCAATGAGGTAAAGCTTCCGAGCATAATCGGGGTCGTTCATGCCTTGATCAAAAGCTTCATTGATTTCTTTCAGCTTTTCTTCGCGTTCTTTTTTATCATCAATACTGAGAGAGTCTTTTAGTTCCTTTTCAGTTTTTTCAAGTTGTACCGCTTTCCAAAACTCATTTTCAGGGTCCAACTTTTGTAGCATGTGCACCATCTTTTGAAGAATACCCATTGGGAAGGCACCCGAACCACAGGCAGGATCAAGAATCTTGCATTCATCTAGTGCTTTTACAATGCGTTTAGTTAAGGCGGTATTTTCACTAAAAGGATTTACTGGATCGAAGGAAGTGAGCTGATGTAGTTTTTCACCTAATGCCTTTTCATCAATTCCCCAATCGGTTACTGCATTTTTTAGGTAAGCAATTAAGCTCTCATCTACCATGTAGTTTACAATCTCACGAGGCGTATAGAATGAACCCGTTTGCTTACGTGCCGTAGTTTTAGTTTCGGGGTTATAACTCGCCAATAAGTTTTCGAACACTTTACCCAACAGTTCGGGATCAAGGGCTACATCTTCCTCAATTGGGGTGTTTTCCGTAATGGTGAACTTGTAAGATTCTAAGATTTTAATCAACCCCCTTACTGGGGCTTGACTAGTTCCTTTGTTTTTAATCCCAATTTCATCACTTAAATCTTCGTTTTCAGGATCTCCAAAAAAGAGATAATCAGGGACAATCAATTGTTCACCTTTGGTCATGTTATCAGAAAATCCGTCGATGTACAGGTTTTGGTATTTGTCATCCAAACACTCAAACAATCCACCGTTTAGAAAGGGAACAGTTTGGTTCATCATTTCAAGAAAAGCATCTGGGTTTTTGAAGTTGGCTTTATAGCGCATCAAATAATCAATCCCTCTGTGTGTGCCATATCCATCACCTCTGAATCCACGGGTGCGGTTATCTATACCATCTGCTTCAATTGGACAATTGAGTGAAGCAAAAAATAAGTTTTGTAGTATGGCTTTGTAGTAGATGCTTTCCTTATTTGCCTGCGCAAACATGGTTCCTTCTTCATGGTATGGAGAAATGTCATTGAGGATATTTTTCTGCAATACTTCTAAATCAAAAAGCGCATCAGGAATCAGTTTTTTCTCTTTAATAAACCATGTGAAAAGCAAACGTGTGAGTAGTCGAATCACATTGGTAGCATTGTGCTCTTGTATCAGTTCATCTAATTTCTGCTGGTCAGCCTTTCCGTATTTCTCAACTACCATTTCGATAGTTGGCTTATTTGGAAAGGTCACATGTTTCACTGCCCAGAAATACCAATTGGAAAGTTCTTGGTAGAACTTCTTGTTAAGTACACTAACGCTAAACACTTCCTGCCAGTTGGTGTATAATTTGGCAAACGAATCAACCGCCTTTGTGCCTGTAGAGGGAATACGGAGCTGCTCAATAATATCTTCATGTCCACGATGCGGTTTGGCAATATTGATATCACGTAGTAAGGATACTTTTCCTGCTTTTTCACCTTCACGCCAAGCTTGTTTGTATTGCAGTCTTTCCGTATTGGCAAAAGCAAGGTAATCGGCTTGATCATCCTTGTACTTAATAACTAAAACAACTGGAGTGTAGTAAAATTCTCGATTGAAGGCTCGGGATATTTCTGCCAATTGAGATCGAGTAGGGAGTAAGTTATTTGCTCGTTGACGAAGGGTGATGCCAAAAACCAAAACACCATCATAATCGGATTTAATCTGGTTCACTGCAAGACTTTTATTTCCATCAAACGCAGCATCATCAACCATTCCTACGAAATACACATCATCAACAAGCTGAAATGTAGCATTGTCTTTATACGTGTCTTTTAGGATTTCTCTTGCTGTGGTTGGTTCATCCGCCACATAATTCATGGGCACTTTCAATTCTTTGAAAAGCGCCTTGATGGCTGGAAGAAATGAAAGGTTTTTAAAGTGAACTAATTTCATTTATCTAATTTTTTTCAAGTTCGAATTATGGACTAAAGACGTCATCTGAGTAATTGCTATTTGATTTAATTGGTTTAGCCTATCTGTTTGGCTTAAACCTTGGCGAATGAGCACGGCGTTGATGCTTTCCAAGTTGGAAAGTACTACCAATTGCTCAAGTGTTGCTTCGTCACGCATATTACCCTTTTCATTCGGGTTTGCAGCTCGCCAATCGGCAGCTGTTTGTCCAAACAAGGCCATGTTGAGCAAATCGGCTTCAGAAGCATATACCAAAGCAGTTTGTTTAGCGGAGAGTTTATTGGGTATAAGGCTCTCTTTAATGGCATCGGTATGAATGGAGTAATTAACTTTGGCTAACGTACGCTGGAGGTTCCAATCGAGTTTTTGTCGGTTAGTTTCATCTTCCTTTAGTCGTTGGAATTCGTTGATGAGATAAATTTGAAATTCGGGACTTAGCCACATTGCAAAATGAAAAGCGATATCCTTGTGAGCATAAGTTCCGCCATATCTACCGGCCTTAACTAACATTCCATTGGCATTTGTTCTATCAATCCATTGCCCAACAGACATGATAAACCGGTTCACTCCTGATTCTTGTTCAATTACCCCGAATTCGGGGTAATTAAAACTTGGGTTTTTAATTTTCTCCCAGGTACTTAGGTATTCCAGTGTGTTTTTATTGGTAATCCATTTGCCGATCAATCCACTTCCTTCCTTAAAACTGACGGTCATATCGGTGAGGCTAATAAAATCGACCTCATTTTGTGCAAAAACTGTTATTTCAGTGCCCTTGACGTATATTTTTTTATTTTTTGTCATAAGCTGAATCTGCTATTTTATAATTTTTGTTTCTAACCCGTAACTACAAACCACGTAATCAAGTCAAAATTTTGAAGTTGGTATTTCTCATCCACCTTTACGTTTTGTTTCACTCGTTCCACGGCTGATTTTTCACCTCTGCGTAACTTGGCAAGTACGTCTTTGGCTTCTTTGCCCATTACTTTTTTGGTGCTGCCATCTTCTTGTTCAGTAACTTCTGCAGCTTGTCCATCCAAAAAGGACTTGAGAGAATTGACCAATCGCTGAATTTCTACTTCATCTCCTTTATCAATTCCATCAGGAACAAAGCGATCTCGGTCTTTGTGATAAGTAATGGCGTCCAAAACTTCTTTTTGATTTAATAATACCATCTTCCCATCATTATTGATGTAGATGAGATCAAATACTGTATACTCATGCGTATTAGCTTTCTCTGGACGATTGGGATATCCCAATAATGCAATGATTCCATCTTCTGCGCAAATTGTTGCATCCGCTTTGAAACCGGAATACACACCTTTGGGCATGCGCTGGTATTTGTCTTTATCCTTGTTGAACTCATCTAACAAGTCTTGTCTATATCGTTCCAAAGATAGGTCATCAAAACCAAGCCCCTGATCGCTCACTTCAATGTCATCCCACGAAGTTTGCATTTGTTTCATCATTCTGGCTGAGAGTCTGTTTTCCAAATCTTCATCCTCAGCCATTTCTTTGAATGAGTCTGAAAAATCCAAATGTACTTCTGCACCTGCTAGTTTCATGGCTGCCATCCGTTGTTCAATCCGCCCTTGCAAATCCAAATAACTGTTGATGTTATTCGAAGGCCAAAAATTTATGCCAAAAATTCTTTCGTTTGGAGAGCCCAACCGGTCAATACGACCTATACGCTGAATGATTCGAACTGGATTCCAGTGAATATCATAGTTCACCACCATGTCAGCATCCTGCAGGTTTTGCCCTTCACTCAATGCATCAGTGGCGATGATGATATCAATTGGATTTTGAAGTTTTATATATGTTTTGGGATGATTTTCGGAAATCCATGATACCCAGTTTTGATATTCCTTTTGACTGCCTTGCTTTATTTCAAATTCCCATTCCTTTTCTCTGAACAGTTTGGTGTAGGGAGCAAACCTTTCAAGAATAGGCTCAAACAATTTGCTCTCTTCATCAGAATCTGAAATCAAAGAGCCACTTCCCGAAACCATAGCAAGCTTATCATATCCTCGGGCTTTCAATTGTTCAAATAAGTATTGAGCAGTATCGCGGTAAACCGTGAAGATCACCACTTTTTGATTGTTTGAGTTGAAACCTGATTTTCTCTTATTCTCAATCTGCTTGATTAGCGCTTCTAATTTATTGTCAGCGGATGAGTGGTTTCGTTGTTGTACAATTTCCTTTTCAATTCGGCTTTGAAATTTCAACAAGTTGGAATGAAGATAGTCTAGTGCTTCCAAATCTTTTTTCAAATCCTTTTTGTAGTTCTCCAGATTACCTGCATTATCAATGTCTGAAAGTTTGACTTTTCTTTTCTTGCCAAGAGTGAATTCATCGTACTCCGCTTCTAATTCATCATCCAGAAAAAGATCAGTATCGTCATCAGCAATCGGATTGTTCCTATTGTCTTCTTTATAAGCCTTAATTCTGTCTAGAGCATTTTGATGATGATCTTTAATCTTTCCCACAGTTGAGTAAAAAGAATACCATGAAGATTCTAGTCGTTTCACCATTAAGATGTACAGCATTTTAACAAGAAATCGGTCTCTTTGTCTTTCGTCATGAAGAACATCCTTTTCCTTATCCGACTCCTCCAAATAAAACGAAGGTTGGTAGCCTGAAAGCATAGGCGGAAAATGATCGAAGAGTTCTTCAAAGGTTTCAAAGTTCCCAAGTTCATGAGGGGTAACAAATAAATTGACTGGCTTTTCTTTCTTAGGAAAAATGAGTGCTGCCTCTTGTCCTTCTATCATTTTTCGTGTACGCGCCACTGTAAGGGCATCAGTTAATGTGAAGAAATTGGCAGGAAGCTTTTTAATGAACTCAGATATTTTTGGTTCAGTCTCAGTTCTCCACTCGTTAAAGGCTTTTTGGGCAGTTCTAAATGAGTAATCCAGATTCCGAACTCCCAATGTTTCTTCATATCCATGTACATTTCCCTGAACCATTAGTTTGAATTGGTTCCTTATATCGTTCAAGGAGTTATTTATAGGAGTAGCCGACAGCAACAATACCTTGATATCTTCATTAGGTTGAAGGACATATTCTAAAAGAAATTTATATCTGTTCGATTTGTCATTTCGAAGATTGTGACTTTCATCGATCACAATCAGCTTCGGTTTATCGTTCGTAAAAAATTTGTCTGCACGATCATCGTACTTTTCAAGCCTTTCTTCACTCATGTCGGTGTGAAATCTCACGAAGAAGTCGAGTTGGTCTTTCTCAAATTTGGAATCCTGATGTTTTCGATACCTCTTCCAGTTAATCTCCAATTTCTTCGGACACAACAAAAGCACTTCTCGGCCTTGTTGTTGGAAAAATTTCATAACAGCCAAAGCAGTCCATGTTTTACCCAATCCAACGGCATCCGCCAGAATTGCTCCATTGTATTTTTGGAGCATACGAATAAGACTCAACACCCCTTTTTTCTGGAAGTCGTAAAGCGTATTGTACACCACTGAATTTTCTAAACGACCAACTTGACGATTGAAATCCGGGTCATTTTCTTCTTCCAGAATTTGATTTCCAAAAAGCTCGAATAGGATTTTATAATAGATTTCTCTTGGCGTGTATTTGATGAATATCCTTTCTATTTCATTGATCAGGTATTCTTTGAAATCAACCTTGGTTTTTGATCCGTCTTTGTGAATGATAGTTTTTTCTTTGTGTGCTTGGGGTTTAGTCCAAAGCGACTCAAACCAGTCTACAAATTCTTTGTATTGATTGTTATTACCTGTTTCAGCAATGTTCAACTCAATATTGTTAGTCACTTTTAATCCAAGCCCTGCTTCCGTTAAGTTCGAGCTTCCTGATAGGAAATATTTGTTGCGGTCGTCTTTTTCTGAAGGATTGAAAATGTAGCTTTTTGCATGGCAAAAGTTAGGTTCCAGTGTTTTAGCAATTACTTTTTCTTGCTTCAAGAACTTGACACATTCTTGAGAAACACTGTTGAGTTTTAAAGCCGCTTCAATAGAAATGTTTTCATTCAGTAAATCAAGCGGTCTGTTTTCTTCAATGTCCAAACTCACAATATCACCTAAAACCAATCGAAAACTTTCAATCTTCTCATTGACAGATTTTGAAAGAAAGGAAAGTGCACCAATGGTGAAGTACCCAGTTACAATATCAAGTTTACCTTCTTCGGTATACTTACTAATCCACTCATGGACTTTCAGGTTTTCGTTTTCGTTATCTAAAATCATTTCCCTTCTTCAGATTTTAATAGTTCTTTCGGATCAACCTCAAGAATTTTGGCAATTTCAAAAAGCACTTCCAACCTTGGTTGTTGTCGATTCTGTACATAGCCATTGACCATGTTGTAGCTCTTACCAAGTTTTTCAGCTAACCAAGTTTGCTTAATTCCCTTCTCATCAAGAACTTCTTTTATTCGGTTCATGTCCGTCTAAATTTATAGAGCCAAGATAATATTTAATTTATAAACATCTCGTATTTCAATATATAAATAGTTCGAATTTTTCTCGTCCTACGAGCGCGGGGAGATTTTAGCTCTTTTGGTTTTTCAGCGTTGGCTTTGTGTGTCGGCAAAAACCAAATGTGCCTAATGTGCGGCTGGCTCTTTTTTCAGCTTGCGTACAACGATAAAGCTAAAATAAGCCTGTACAGTCAATCTGACTCGGGATGTTGATTTTAGCGATTGTTATGTTGAGTATTGTGTTGTTATTCCTATAAATACTAGGAGTAACTTGAAGTAAAGTGATTTACTAATAAAGTACAAACATCTTCTTAGGCTCAATAAATTTTATCGATAGTGTGCAACGAGTTTATTCAAATGACTGTCATTTCAAATAAATAAACTCATCACCAAAACCACGGCAAACCCGGTTACAGAAAGTATCGTTGTTGCCACCGACCAGCTTTGAAAGGTTTGTTTTTCATCCAAGCCCAGATATTTACTTACTAACCAAAATCCACTGTCATTTACATGGGAAAGAATGGTGGCACCGGCAGCAATTGCAATTACAGTGAGTGATGCTTCCATCACCGTTACATTCATCAAAAGAGGAGCGGTAAGCCCGGCAGCAGTAATCATGGCCACCGTTGCAGATCCTTGCAGAACACGAATTAATACAGCTGCAAAGTAAGCGAAGATCAGGATTCCGAATCCTTTGTCTGCAAAGAAGGTAGCCAACATTTCACCGGTTCCTGTATTTACCAATGTTTGTTTGAAAACCCCACCGGCACCTGTAAGAAGGATGATAATCCCGGCCGGTGCCATCGATTTGGTCATGATATCCAGCAATTCATCTTTGGTCTTACCACGATTCAATCCCAGTAATAGCCACGCAATCAGGTTGGCAATAATGAGTGCTGTAAATGGATGTCCAATTAATTCAAAAATGTTACTGATAGATTTCGGTACAAAATCATCAGGCAATACCGGTCCATTAATTATTGTATTTGCAACAATCAAAATGATCGGAGTTCCAATAATAGTTACGATCATGCCAAGCGATGGGAGCGAGTCATGTTCAACGGCATTTTCATCAATTTCAGGTGCTTCAATATGAAGCTTCTTTGATAGATATTTCGAAAATATTGGTCCGGCGACAATTGCAGCCGGAATTCCGGCAATTGAACCTAATATTATCACCCAACCTAAATCTGCATTTAAAATATCAGCAACGGCAACGGGACCGGGTGTAGGAGGGATGAAAACATGAGCAGCACCAAGTCCGGCAATCAAAGGAATGGCATAATATATTAATGATCTGCCTGATTTTCGTTGAAGGGCATATACAATGGGAACTAAAATTATTACAGCGACATCAAAGAAAACCGGTATGGCGACTAGAATGCCTGTAAAAGTTAAGGCCCAAGGAGCTTTCTCGTCTCCAAAACGTTTAATAAGTGATTTTGCAAGAGCTTCAGCGCCTCCGGAATATTCTAAAATTGCCCCAAACATGGCACCTAATCCAACTACGGTTGCAACAAATCCAAGGGTGCTGCCCATACCTTCTTGAATGGTGTCAATGATTTCTGCGGGTGGGAGTCCGGCTAGTAATCCAACTGTAATGCTCGAAATAAGTAATGAGATAAATGCCTGAATTCTGAATTTTAGAATCAGCACAAGCAGTAATGTTATTCCAACAATAACGGAGCTCAGTAATCCCCAATCCAACATTATTTCTCCCAGTTTGTATGATGTGATGTCTCATCAGGATCATCAATTCGTTGATAAGTATGAGCCCCAAAGTAATCTCTTTGAGCTTGTATTAGATTGGCAGGTCCTTTATTGGTTGTTAATCCCAACCAATAATTCCATGCAGAACTGAAAGCAGGAGCAGCAATTCTGGCATTTGCCGCTTTTTGAATGATTTCAGACAACTCATTTTCTTTGTTTTGGATTCCAGCTATAAAGTTGAAATCATCTAAAAGAGAGTCATTTTCTGATAATCGATCCACAAGTTTATCCATCAGTTGTGATCGTATGATACATCCATTTGTCCAGATTCGAGCAATTTCACTCAAGTTTAGGTTCCAGTTATATTCGTAGGATGCGGATCTCAATAATTCGAAGCCTTGTGCATGATTTAAGTAAGCAGCAACTTGATATGCATGCTTTATCTGATCTACATGGAAAGAAAAAAGTGAATCGTTGACAGCAAGTTTTTTCGCAAAATCTGAACGGAGACTTTTTTGAGATGATAAATAACGCGCAAAGACAGACGCAGCCATCATAGAATTTTCTGATCCGAGATCTAGTGCAGAGGCAGTACTCCAGCTGCCGGTACCTTTGTTTCCTGCTTTATCTAAAATCTGATCAATGAGAAATTCGTTATTTTCAGTTTTTTGGAAAATTATTGCAGTGATCTCGAGTAAGTAACTTTGGAGTTCACCTTGATTCCATCCTTGAAATATTTCTGACAATTGATCATTTGAACACTGATAGCGAAGGAACTGATAAACTTCAGCCAAGAGCTGCATTTGAACATACTCAATGCCATTGTGAACCATTTTAACAAAATGTCCGGCACCCTCAGGACCTAAATAACTCATGCAGGCATTGCCGAATTTATCTTTAGCTGAAATAGCGTTTAGATACTGTTCTACTTTCTGAAATACTTTTTTTGAGCCGCCGGGCATTATTGATGGGCCAAATCTAGCGCCTTTTTCGCCACCGGAAATTCCAACTCCAAGAAAATCGATTTCATGCTTTTTGCAGTTTTCTATTCGTCTATTGGTTTCCTTGAAATGAGAATTACCGGCATCGATAAGAATATCATTTGTGTGTAAATAAGGAATCAATTGATCGATAACACTATCCAAAGCGGAGGCTGAAACCATAATCATGATCTTACGAGGTCGTTTAAGTGAAGCAACAAAATCACTTAATTCAGTAAAACCGCTAAGATTTTTGTAACTCTGATTTTTAGATAAAAAGAGTTCAACTGTTCCGGTTTCATCACCTTCATTTCGATTGTAGACTGAAACTCGAAAATTATTATCAGCGAGATTTAGGCTTAATGCCGATCCCATCACACCGAGTCCAAATACCCCAATTTCTGCTACAGTTTCACTCACTAATTTTATCAATAATCTGGTGAACAATTTCTGTTGGAGAATACTCAATTGAAGCTTTAAATCCATACTCCGGAATTTCAAGAGTATCGAATTGATCCTGTAGGAGTGTCGGATTCATAAAATGATTTTGGCGATGATGTAAACGGACAAAAATATCTTGATAAGAACCATCAAGTAAAATCCAGTGAATTTCAGGAAATCCGGAACTTAGAGTCTGTCGGTAACTTTCTTTTAAGGCTGAACAAGCTAGTACCCAACCGGCACTTTGTTGGCTCGATAAAATCGTGTTTATCGTTTTAAGCCACGGTAAACGATCTTGATCAGTTAATGCAGTTCCTGACCGCATTTTTTGAATGTTGTCAGATGGGTGAAAATCGTCGGCATCTAAAAATGGAATTGAGAAATGTTCGGCGAGTA
>Ga0316205_10003785_pt1 | contig 13913 bp, 14 predicted proteins | sample 3monthpyrite_MG_FD_204941 | JGI IMG/M metagenome (GOLD analysis project Ga0316205, IMG submission 204941) | Microbial mat bacterial communities from mineral coupon in-situ incubated in ocean water Damariscotta River, Maine, United States -... | ecosystem: Environmental > Aquatic > Marine >... | reverse complement strand
CGCACGATTGCAGTGGCTCGTATTATCATGCCAAAATCGTATGTGCGGTTATCTGCAGGGCGTAGTGAAATGAGTGATGAAACTCAGGCTCTGTGTTTCTTTGCCGGTGCAAATTCAATTTTCTATGGCGATAAATTATTGACCACAGAAAACCCGGATGAAAACCATGATCTGGCATTAATGAAAAAACTGGGTATTAAACCAAGTCAGTACCAGCCAGCTAAAACCACCGAGCAAATGGCTTCTTAGTAAAGTCATCGGTGACTTCTTTAAAACAACAACTGCAAGAACAGCTGGCGCAAAAAAAAACTGCCGGCTTGTATCGACAGCGCAAAACCTCGACAGGCCCGCAGCAGGCCGAGATCATTATTGATGGCAAAAAAGTCATCAACTTCTGCAGTAATAATTATTTAGGATTAGCCAATCACCCTGAGATCAATGCCGCTTTTAAGAAAGGTATTGATCTGTATGGCAGTGGCAGCGGTTCTGCGCATCTTATTAATGGCCATAGCGCAGCGCATCATGCGCTGGAAGAAGAGCTGGCTGAATTCACCGGTTATCCCCGTTGTTTGTTGTTTTCCACAGGTTATATGGCCAACCTTGGTGTGGTGCAGGCACTGGTTTCCAGAGGGGATGTCGTGCTGGAAGATCGTTTAAATCATGCGTCGCTACTGGATGCCGGTTTATTAAGTGGTGCGCGCTTTAGTCGTTATCGCCATGCCGATAGTAATGCTGCTGAGAAAAGTTTAAAGAAATATCCCCAACAAAAAAAACTGCTGTTGACTGATGGTGTATTCAGCATGGATGGGGATATTGCGCCTTTGCCTGAGCTGGCAAAAATCTGCCAGCAACAAAACAGCTGGCTAATGGTAGATGATGCCCATGGTTTCGGCGTGCTGGGAGAAAAGGGACGCGGCTGTATTGAGCATTTTGATTTGAAAATGGATGAGGTTCCTGTGCTGATGGGAACGCTTGGTAAAGCCTTTGGTACTTCAGGGGCTTTTGTTGTCGGTGATGAAGACTTGGTTGAGTATTTAATTCAGAGTGCCCGCTCATATATCTACACCACGGCGACACCACCTGCGCTGGCGGAAGCAACCCGTGCTAGTCTGAGGTTAGTTCAGACAGAATCATGGCGGCGGGAAAAGCTGCGGGATAATATTAATTATTTCCGTCAATCAATGACAGATCTTGGTGTTGAATTAATGGCATCGGATACGGCTATTCAGCCAATTGTGATGGGTGACAGTCATAAGGCAACGCAAATCAGTCGGCAATTATTTGATAGGGGGCTGCATGTCAGTGCAATCAGACCACCGACGGTGCCTGAAGGAACTGCTCGTTTACGGATCACGCTGACAGCTGAACATAATCAGCACCATTTACAGCGTTTGATTGACGCTTTATCCGAAGTTATTTTATAAGCCAAAGCATTTGTGAAACTGATCATGATTTTTTGTCGTGTATTAGATTAAGTTGAAATCAGGCGGCTATAAAAACACGATGAAATCAGTCACAATCCGGACGAAATTAACATTTTTTTCTGATCAGATTGGCAAATAGACAGATGTTCATCTAAACTTATACCTTAGAATTTGCATATAACTTCCCGAAATCTATAAAAGTTTGGGAATGAGGAGTTAAAAATGAAAAAACAATTACTGGCACTTTGCTTACCGGTTTCTCTGGCATTCACATCATTTTCAGTCAATGCGGCAACTATTTTAGGTTTTGAAGCAGGTGCCTATGTCTGGCAAGCAGATGCGACTGGTTCAGTCGGTGCTGATAATGTTGGCGGATATGATGGTGATAATAACGTGACTTATTTTGCATTTGAGCATCCGGTGCCTATCGTGCCTAATGTGAAACTGCAGATTACTGACATGGCAGCAACATCAGGTACAAATTCAGTCGATTTAGGACACACCGATAGCACGTTATATTATGAAATTCTTGATAATATTGTCTCTGTAGATATTGGTATTACTGTTCGTGCATTTGATGGCCTTTATAATACACCGGGTAGCAATACGGTAATGGATGACACAACTTATCTGGCTTATGCGTCGGCCGTTGTGATGATTCCTGCTACTGGTTTATCTGTAGGTATGGAAATGTATCAGGACATGGGTGTGGACGATAATGCAATCAGCGATGTGAAACTTCGCGTAGCTTATGACATTGTTGCCGGGCTTGGTGTTGAAGTGGGTCAGCGTACCGTGACTATGACACTGGAAGAAAGCACACCATTTGCTCAGGATCTTGAATTTGATGGCAGTTATATTGCCTTAACCTATACTTTCTAAAGATAAAGTTAAGCTTAATATGAAAAAAGCCCTGCATAGCAGGGCTTTTTTTTGCATATTTTATGTGTTCTGAGGCTATACTTATTTGCAGGGAATAAAATTATTATAATTGTGCAGAAACTATAACTATAACGTTGCATATCACCGCACCTAAAAATAAATGGCAACTTTTTTACCGCAGTTTACGCGGTAAGTTTCAGCTCGCATTTGTTTTAGTGGCAATCATATTAATTCTCTCCAGTACGGCCAGTTATATTTATATTAGCCAGTCATCAAAAAGCGCTACGATTGTTCTTCAACAACGTCTTGAAAAACTTAATGAGACCCGGATCATTATGGACAATGTCTGGGATGTCAGTCTGTATCTTGAAGAGCATTCAATGGCACCTTCATTGTCGACAAGAAATCTGATTTTTAGCAAGATGGTCGCCTCAGTTAATAGATTGCTGTATTTAATAGAAATGGAAGAGGGTAATGCGCAGGCAATTGTCACTCTGGAATCTGCACTGAATGATTTGGGAGGACTGGGGATTTATATCAATCAATTGCTGGAGTTAAGAGCCAGTCCGGCGAAACTTTTTCCTGCTATTGAAATATCCCGTTCTGCTATGTTTGAACACCAGAATTTGTTTTCACATCTGGTGGGGCTGAGTATAGATGAAGCTGTTGTTTCTCTTGCAGATATCAATTCAGATGTTCTGCTGGCGTTAACGAAGCTGCGTTATCAATGGGTGCAGATGGTATCGTTTTACCGCATGTATCTGGTTAACAGGCTTGCATTAATGGATCCTGACTCACTGGCTCTGCAAATAGATAATATTGATTTGTTTGTTAGTAGTATTAATAAAAGTATCAGCTCACTAAAAGCTAAAGATGAAAATGGACTGCTGGAGTTTCAGGCTTCAGAGGCGCTGCCGCAACTTGAACAGTCATTTCAAATCTGGCTTAAAAGTTTCAGAGAGATTGTGTCCACAGATACCCCGGAAGAGTGGCGGAGTGATTATCCTGTTATAAAAAATAAAATTGCTCCGCACATGAAAAGCATCTGGGAAACCATATATAACTACAATCATAATATAGAGCTGGATGTTAAAAACAGCCTGAATGATTTGTCAGGCGTGGCGAGAAATACAAGTTATTTATTGTGGGGCTTAACGGTATTTGGTTTGTCAGTGATGGTTGTTTTATTTTATTTTATCCGAAGAATTATTTTGCAGCCAATTCAGACGTTGTCAAAGGCGATGCGTGAAGAGGCGCATGACGGGCGTTATTTAAAGCCGCTTCTTCTCAGAGCTAAATCACTTGAAATAGAAAACTTAATTGATGCTTTTTCTTCAATGCAATTACAGGTGCATTGCAGAAAAAATGATCTCGAACATCAGGCCTTGCACGATACACTGACTGGTTTGCCTAATCGTTTATTGTTGTTTGACAGACTGCAACAAGCAATCACAAAAGAAAAGCGGGCGAGAGGATCGCTTTCATTAATCATGATGGATCTTGACCGGTTTAAGGAAATTAATGATACTCTCGGGCATCATGCAGGAGATCAGCTCCTGACAATTATAAGTACCAGACTGAACAAATGCTTAAGAGATGCAGATACGGTTGCGCGACTGGGTGGAGATGAGTTTGCTATTTTAATTCCTGATTGTGATGCTGAAAAATCAAAAAATATAGCAATGAAAATACGTGACTGTATGCAGCCCGCGATACAGCTGTATGAACAGTCGTTGTATATTCAAGGTAGTTTAGGTGTCGCCATTTATCCCGATCATGGTACAGATGCTGAGATGCTTTTAAAAAATGCTGATATTGCGATGTATGTTTCCAAACGTAATAACTCTGTCTATGAAATGTATGATATTAAGCAGGATCAACACAGTGTTAACAGGCTGGCATTAAAGCACAAGTTACAAAAAGCATTAGAAGAGAAAGAATTTCAATTGTACTTTCAGCCACAAATTAATTGTCGAACCATGAAAATTGTAGGTGTAGAAGCACTTTTGAGATGGAATAGTCCGGGTGAAGGTTTGATCGCACCGGATATTTTTATACCATTAGCTGAAGAATCCGGCTTGATAAAAGGTTTAACGGAATGGGTCATCAGTGATGCGACTCATCAGCAAAAACTATGGAAGAAAAATGGTTTATCAATGCATGTCAGTATTAATTTATCTGCCTGGAACTTGCTGGATCCTGATTTAGATAAGTTTGTTCTAAAACACTTTGAAGAACATGAAGTTGAGAAAGGCAGAATTTCATTTGAAATTACAGAAAGTGTGATGATGACTGATACTGAACAGGCGCTGAAAATGATGTCCAGCCTGAATGAAATTGGTTCTGATATTATTGTAGATGATTACGGAACAGGGTTTTCATCTCTCGCGTATCTGAAGCGTTTCCCGGTAAATGAGCTGAAAATTGATAAGTCATTTGTATTAAATATGATCGCAAATGAAAATGATGCAGTGATTGTTAAATCGACCATAGACATGGCGCACAATCTGGGACTCAAGGTAGTCGCAGAGGGTGTAGAGTCGCGTGATGTGTTTGATGTGTTGCAGATGCTTGGCTGTGATATGGTTCAGGGTTACTTTATCGCCAGACCAATGACGGCAGAAAATCTGAGCGAGTGGTGTGCTAACTACCGGCCATCACGGTTTAATTGAATAAACTGTGTGAACGGCTTGTTCAGCAATTTCTGAATTCAGAGACCCGGATACGGCCATCAACCATTCGTGATTCACGTTTCATTAGCTTTTCCATTTTTTTCCAGAACTCTTTGTTCAGGTCAAAATCTTTAGCGATAGCTGTTCCAACGATTAAAATCAGCAGATCAGCGCATTCTTCAGCCAGGTCTTCCAGCGGTTTGCCTTTAGTGACGCAGGATGATATTTCCCCGAGTTCTTCAGCCATTAAAGCGAGGCGGTATGTCATTTCTTCGCCACCTTTTTCTTTAAACTGGTGTTTATCATGAAATGCCTGTACCGCGGCTAACATATCGCTATAAGAATCATTGTTCATAGAAAATACCTGATTTTTTTTGTTTAATGCATGATGATGATAAATCATCTAAACTAGTTTTAACAACTCTGAAAAAATCTGATGATGGTGTTCATGAAAATGTTTTTTGTAGTTTTTTTTATTCTGTCTGCATCGCAGCTGCATGCAGAAAGTAAACGTGTGCAGGTTTTTGACAAAGGTCAGCAATACTGGGATGTGAAAAACGGTGACTCACTGAGTTATATTTGTCAGCAGCTGATACCGGGGAATCATCAGCTGCAGTTAAAGCTACAGCAGCAGATACTGGCAGAAAATGCTGACGCGTTTATTAATGCATCGGCGGATAAACTGATAGCAGGAAAACGTTTATGGTTGCCAGGCAGTTATCGTGTCGTGAGTGACTACGACAAAAATAAATACGAGGTTAAGCAGTTTAGCTGGGGTAGTATTAGAAAGCCCAGATAATCAGGTTTCATTCGTTAAAGATAACCCTTTTCAGCAAATGAGATCAGTTCATCACCAACGATGATATGATCCAGTACCCTGACACCCACCAGTTCTAATGCCTCTTGCAAGCGACGGGTAATATTTCTGTCTGCCTGACTGGGTTCAGATACGCCGGATGGATGATTGTGTGCAAAAATAATCGCGGCTGCATTGTATCCCATGGCTTTTTTTACTACTTCTCTTGGATAAACACTGGCACCGTCAATCGTACCGCTAAATAATTCTTCAAAATGAATGACCCGGTGCCGGTTGTCCAGAAAAAGGCCTGCGAAGACTTCGTGTTTGTAGGGGCGTAATTGTGCCGCAAGGTAATTTTTTGTAGAGGTCGGGTTTTCCAGAGCATCGCCTCGTTGCAATTCTTCGAATAAATGGCGTTTAGCCATTTCAAGGACGGCCTGTAATTGCGCAAACTTGGCTGGCCCTAAGCCAGAATGCTGACAGAAGCTGTTCTGATCTGCACATAATAGTGCCTGTAGGCTACCAAAATCTGAGAGTAAGTCTCTGGCCAGATCAACGGCTGATTTACCCTTGATACCGGTTCGTAAAAAAATAGCCAGTAATTCAGCATCGCTCAAGGCTGCACTGCCTCGTTGTAGTAGTTTTTCTCTGGGCCGCTCATCTGCTGGCCAGTCAGCTATCGACATGATTCCTCCGTGAATCAGTTTGTTCAATGAAATAGTATAAATGGATTTGAGCGTTAGTTTTATCGGATTTTTCTGAAAAAATCAGCGCATGCATGAATTACGTTAGTTTGCCTTAATCTGGTAAACTCTGTGGCTATGGGTTTTCTAGATAATAAAAATATATTACTGGGCGTGACAGGCGGTATCGCAGCTTATAAAAGCGTGTATCTTGTCCGGCGTTTAAAAGATCAGGGAGCGAATGTTCAGGTTGTGATGACTGATGCTGCTCAGGAATTTATTACGCCGTTAACCTTTCAGGCAGTTTCTGCTCATCCGGTCCATACCAGTTTACTGGATCCAGCTGCTGAAGCAGCGATGGGGCATATTGAACTGGCTCGCTGGGCTGATGTGGTATTGATTGCGCCGGCGACAGCGAACTGTATGGCACGACTGGCAACGGGTGAAGCCACCGATTTGTTGACCACAGTTTGTCTGGCAACTAAAGCACCACTGTTAATCGCGCCGGCGATGAATCAGGCTATGTGGGCAAACCTGGCAACTCAGAGAAATTTATCAGCATTACAAAAAAGACAGGTGATTGTTTTAGGGCCGGCATCCGGTGAGCAAGCCTGTGGTGATGTTGGTGAAGGCCGTATGCTGGAGCCAGAAGATATTATTGATGGCCTGGAGTCTTTATTTAATCAGCAAATACTCAGTGGTGTCAGAGTGATGGTGACTGCAGGGCCAACCCGTGAGGCCATCGATCCGGTTCGATATATCAGCAATCACAGTTCAGGTAAAATGGGTTACGCCATCGCTCAGGCTGCGCTTGAAGCCGGTGCCAGTGTCGAGTTGATTAGCGGGCCATGTGCACTGACAGCCAGTGACAGAATTAGATTAACATCGGTCGAATCTGCCGAAGAAATGAATCAGCAGGTACTTTCTGAGATCGAGACTGTCGACATATTTATAGCGGTGGCAGCAGTCGCTGATTATCGGCCTGAAAAAAAAGGGTTACAAAAAATTAAAAAAAGTGAAGACAAACTTAGTCTGAGTCTAGTCAAAAATCCGGATATTCTTTTTAATGTAGCAACACAAGAGGCCAGACCTTTTTGTGTTGGTTTTGCTGCGGAGACAGAAAATTTAGAAGTGCATGCAAAAGAAAAACTGATTGCTAAACAGCTGGATATGATTGTTGCTAACCGGGTTGATAAATCAGACTCGGGTTTTAATAGTGACTATAATAGTGCCACTGTTATCTGGGGTGAAGGTCAGCAGACTTTCGAAAAGTCCACTAAATCAAGACTGGCTGCCGGATTAATTAGTCTGGTTGCCAGTCATTATTTAAATAAAAATAAAATGGAAGAGCATGAGTAAAATACAGTTAAAAATTCTTGATTCGCGTTTAGGTAATGAAATCGAATTGCCGGCTTATACAACATCTGGTTCTGCCGGTATGGATTTGAGAGCCTGTATTGATGAAAAAATTACCTTAAAGCCGGGCCAAACAGAATTAGTGCCAACCGGTATTGCCATTCATATTGCTGATAACAGTCTGGCAGCAACCATTTTACCTCGCTCAGGTTTAGGTCATAAACATGGTATTGTTCTGGGTAATCTGGTGGGTTTAATTGATTCGGATTATCAGGGGCAGTTATTTGTATCTGTCTGGAACCGGGGTGATACAACATTTGAAATTGAAACTGGCGATCGTATAGCACAGCTTGTTTTTGTGCCGGTTGTGCAGGTTGAGTTTGAACAGGTTGATGAGTTTCACGACAGTGATCGTGGCGAAGGTGGCTTTGGCAGTACCGGTCATAAATAAATATTAATAAATAATGGTTACCAGAGTTAAATAATATGATCGCTGAATCGATTTTTAAAGCCTACGATATTCGTGGCATTGTTGATGAAACACTAACCATGGAAGCTGTCGAGTCAATAGGAAAAGCTTACGGCAGTGAGGCGCAGTCACAGTCACAGCAAACCGTGGTTATCGCGCGTGATGGACGTTTATCCAGCCCAAAAATTTCTGCTGCTCTGAGTAAAGGTTTACGTTCTTCGGGTTGCGATGTTATTGATATAGGCATGGTGCCAACCCCGGTATTATATTTTGCGACTCATCTGTTAAAAACAGGTACTGGCATTATGATTACCGGCAGTCATAACCCGCCAGAATATAACGGACTGAAAATGGTTATGGCCAGTCATACATTATATGGTGATGCTATTCAGGGGTTACTGACCCGTATAAAAAATAATGATTTTGTGGCCGGGGATGGTGTCTTTTCAGAGCAAAGTGTATCGGAAGATTACCTTGAAAGAATAAGCTCTGATGTCAAACTGAAAAAACCATTAAAGATTGCCGTTGATAGTGGTAATGGTGTTGCCGGTGAGCTTGCGCCTGAACTGTTCAAACGTATGGGGTGTGAAGTCATTGAATTGTTTTCTGAAATCGATGGGCATTTTCCGAACCATCATCCTGATCCCAGTAAACTGGAAAATCTGATTGATCTTGAAAAAGCCGTTGATGAAAGTAATGCTGATCTTGGTCTGGCTTTTGATGGCGATGGAGATCGGGTCGGTATCATAGATAATAAGAAAAATATTATCTGGCCAGATCGTCAGATGATGCTGTATGCAGAAGACGTGTTGTCCCGAAACCCGGGGGCTCAGATTATTTACGATATTAAATCAAGTAATCATCTGGGAAAAGAGATAGAAAAACTGGGCGGTGAACCACTAATGTGGAAAACCGGTCATTCATTTATTAAAGCCAAAATGAAAGAAACCGGTGCTTTATTGGCTGGTGAAATGAGCGGGCATATTTTCTTTAAAGAGCGCTGGTTTGGTTTTGATGATGGCTTGTATTCCGCGGCACGCATGCTGGAAATTTTAAGCAAAAAAGAATTACCTGCAGATGAGGTTTTTTCAGCGCTGCCTGATTCCTGTAATACCCCGGAATTACAAATTCAGTTTGCCGAAGGTGAGCATTATATGTTTATGGATAAACTGAAGTCGGTTGCTGATTTTGGCGAGGCTGATATATTTACTATCGATGGTATGCGAGTTAATTATGATTATGGCTGGGGTTTAATCCGGCCTTCGAATACGACACCATGTCTTGTCTTGCGCTTTGAAGCCGATACACAAGACGGACTGGAAAAAGTGCAGGAAAAGTTTCGGCAGCAGATATTAAATGTTGATCCGAATTTGAAACTAGAATTTTAATATAGATAAAAACGACCGGAGTCAGACGCTTGGAACAATCAGTTGCCACAAATATCGCCAGTGTTTTATCAGAAGCGCTGCCCTATATTCAGCGCTTAAGCGGAAAAACAATTGTCATAAAATATGGCGGTAATGCCATGGTTGATGAGCAGTTAAAAAGCTCGTTCGCTAAAGATATTGTTTTATTAAAACAAGTCGGTGTTAATCCGGTAGTGGTACATGGTGGTGGCCCGCAAATTGGAAAAATGCTGGAAAGCATTGGTAAAGAATCCACCTTTATCGATGGTATGCGGGTGACTGACCGTGAAACCATGGATATTGTAGAAATGGTTCTGGGCGGACTGGTTAATAAAGATATCGTTAACTTAATTAATCAGCATGGCGGTCATGCTGTCGGGCTGACAGGAAAAGACGGCGGTCTGATTCGGGCAACAAAGTTGCAGGCGAACCGTAATTCTCCGGAACTAGAGGCTTCAGAAATTATTGACCTAGGACATGTGGGTGAAGTTTCACAGATTGATCCTGAGATTATTAATACACTGGATAAAGGCTGCTTTATTCCTGTTGTTGCACCAATAGGTGTCGGCGAGGACGGTACTTCTTACAATATAAATGCGGATCTGGTTGCAGGAAAGCTGGCATCTGTTTTGGGTTCTGAAAAATTACTGTTGTTAACCAATACAGCAGGTATTCTGGATAAATCGGGTAGTTTGTTAACCGGCCTGAATCAGAGTGATGTTGATGATTTAATAGCTGATGGTACCATTTCTGGTGGCATGCTGCCTAAAGTGGATTGCGCGATGGGTGCGGTCAAGTCTGGTGTTAAAACATCGCATATTATTGATGGTCGGGTTGACCATGCCGTGTTGCTGGAGTTATTGACGGATGCAGGTGTTGGTACCTTAATCAGAGGGTAGGTTGTAGAGCTCGTTTTCAAGACGTTTTCTTTCAAGCCGTCTTTTCTCAAGGGCTTGTCTGCGAAGTTCTTCCTGCTTTTTCAGGTAAAGAAAGCGTGACAAGTCTTTTTCAAACTTGTTAACAATCTTCTGGCGTTCAGCTTTCTGGTCTTCCACATAACCCTGATTAGCAATAATTTGCTCGCGCAGAATTTTTTCCTGGGCTTTCATATGGATGGGTAGTTCTTTTTGAAAACGCTCAAATTCTTTTTTTCTTTTTAGCAGTCGCTCCAGCTGTTCTTCATTGCTTTTAATGATAGTGCCGGTTAAATCAATCAGTGAATTAAACGTGCTTAGTCGTTCTTCACGGGCCTTGAGCAGATCTCTTTCAGTGGTATAAGTGTCAATAAGAACTTTGTCTTTGAAATCCTGCAGGCGTTTCTTTTCAGCTTTGATCTTGGCGATTCTGGCCTGACGCTTTTCTTCTCTTAATTGTGCTTCGGTTTTGGCGGCGGGTACGGTCTCAACAATTACCCCTTCCTGATTCATTATTTGATGTTCCTGACGCAGGTACTGAGTCGGGACTTTATCGCCATAATGGATCTGTCCATTTTTATCGACCCATTTTTTGAGTTCAGCCTGAGCAGGCAATGACATGCAAAATACTAATAGCAACAATATGTGACGATTAAATTGGCGCATTGAAACAGCTAATCCTTTGTATTTAAAGAGTATATTCACTTATTTTTTGTAAGTATAGCGCAATTTTACCGCATCATTTAAGATTAAAACGTGCATAACATCGAATTTTTCAATCAAATTATACTGTTTATTGTCTCCTTGCTGGCAAATTTGTTCTCTGCCATGGCTGGTGGTGGTGCTGGTTTGTTGCAATTGCCGGCAATTATCTTTCTGGGGCTTACTTTCACCACCGCCTTGGCTACCCATAAAGTCGCCAGTGTGGCGCTTGGGGTCGGTGCCACAGTCCGGCATCTGAAAAACAGTAGCCTGGAGAGAAAATTTGCCTTTTTTATCCTGCTGACAGGTTTACCGGGAGTGACGTTAGGCGCGCTGGTTATTCTGCAGGTGCCAGGCAGGAGTGCGGAATTAGCGCTGGGAGTGATGACAATGGGACTGGCAGTCTATTCTTTTTTACAGCCCCAGCTCGGGCAGATTTGTGATGAAAAACACCGTGATTTTTCCGGTTATCTGATTGGTGGTTTGGTGATGTTTTTTATTGGCGTGTTGAATGGTTCGCTAACCTCCGGTACCGGTTTGTTTGTAACCATCTGGCTGGTGAAATGGTTCGGTCTGGATTATAAGCGGGCGGTTGCCTATACCCTGATACTGGTTGGGCTATTCTGGAATGCAACCGGTGCCTTTACGCTGGGCATGCTGGGCACGATTCAGTGGGACTGGTTGCCTGCCTTGCTTCTGGGTTCTTTTATTGGCGGTTATCTGGGGGCGCATATCAGCATCAGCAGAAGCAACCGTTTGATTAAACGCGTGTTTGAGCTGATGACTTTACTGGTTGGCCTGAAGCTGATTTTTAGTTAGTAATAATTGAGCTGATTATTCAGATACCGAACTGGCTTCGATACTTCTGCATCAGTTTCAGCATTTCGGTTTGAGATCCATCCTCTGAAAGATAATCAATCAGGTTTTCCATGGTGATGATATTTGATACTTTAATACCAAAGTCTTGTTCAACTTCTTGTACCGCAGACATTTTACCCTGACCTTTTTCCTGCCTGTCCAGCGCAATCAGTACACCTGCTGGTTCTGCGTTTTCAGCTTTAATAATATCGACTGCTTCGCGGATGGCAGTTCCGGCGGTGATCACATCATCAATTATTAAAACCCGTTGCCCGGCTAACGGTGCACCAACTATGTTACCGCCTTCGCCATGCGCTTTGGCTTCTTTACGGTTAAAGGCATAAGGCATGTCTTGTCCGTGCTCAATTGATAATGCCATGACAGTAACAGCGGCCACCGGTATGCCTTTATAAGCCGGTCCAAACAGCACATCATATTCAATCCCACTGTCGATGATGGCCTGTGCATAACAACGACCCAGCTGCGCCAGTGCATGACCACTGTTGAACAGGCCTGCATTAAAGAAATAAGGGCTGGTGCGCCCTGATTTTAATGTGAATTCACCAAAGCGAATAACCTGACTGTTGGTGGCGAGTTCAATAAATTGGCGCTGATAATCTTGCATGTGTCGGTTCTCTAATGATGGTAATGGTTAGTGCATTGTAGCGAAATAGTGTTTCTGTCTGAACCGTTATTTGGTGAGGTAGTCCAGCACAATGCCAATAAAGACAGATAAACCCAGCCAGTTGTTATTCAGGAAAGCCTCTATACACATTTTTGGATCGCGGTCATTGATCAGATACTGTTGATAGATGGCAAATAAGCCGGCGATAAAAACACCGAGAAAATAGTACTGTCCCAGTTCTGCCCGGTTGCCAATCATGACCAGTGTTAAAATCAGCATGACCTGAATAATGCCAATCATCACGCGGTCTGCATCACCAAATAGAATGGCTGTCGATTTAACGCCGATTTTAATGTCGTCATCTCGGTCTGCCATGGCATACATCGTGTCGTAGGCGGTTGCCCATAGCACGGTGGCCAAAAACAATAACCAGGCCAGCGGGGTGATCTCGTTGCTCTGGGCGGCATAAGCCATTGGAACAGCCCAGCCAAAGGCTGCGCCAAGATGCACCTGTGGCAGAAAATGGTAGCGTTTCATGAACGGATAACTGGCTGCCAGTGCGGCACCGGCGAGTGAGAGGTAGATGGTGAGTTTGTTCATAAACAGCACCAGACAAAATGCAGACAGAGTTAAAGCAATAAAAACCCAGAGTGCTTCTTTGGGGGTGACGCGGCCACTGACGATAGGGCGGTTTTTGGTGCGGGATACGTGGCCGTCGACTTTTCGGTCGGCGTAATCGTTAATAGCGCAGCCGGCAGAGCGCATAAAGAAAACACCGAGCACAAAGACAATCAAAACCCCCGGGTGCGGAAATCCTTCCGCTGCTATCCACAGTGCCCACAAGGTTGGCCAGAGCAGAAGTAAAATGCCGATGGGTCTGTCCAGACGAATCAGGTAAGCGTAATTTTCAAGTTGTTGCATGACCGGGTTACTGGAGTGGTTGGCCAGTTTTCGTAAATAACGGAAAATGATCATGAACAAGCGGTATCCCATGTAATATAATAATTTTGAACGAGCTGTAGCGGTATTGTTTTGCCGTTATTTTACCTGACTGCCATCTATTAGATAAGAGCCTTATGACGAATCCAGCGACCAATTTAAAAAAACACAAATACGATTATGA
>Ga0316205_10003783_pt1 | contig 13916 bp, 11 predicted proteins | sample 3monthpyrite_MG_FD_204941 | JGI IMG/M metagenome (GOLD analysis project Ga0316205, IMG submission 204941) | Microbial mat bacterial communities from mineral coupon in-situ incubated in ocean water Damariscotta River, Maine, United States -... | ecosystem: Environmental > Aquatic > Marine >... | reverse complement strand
ATTTAAGACTGGTGGGGCTGAGGAATACCTCACCCAGAGAAATGGTCGGAAACTCGATCGGCAGGCCGCCGCCGAGAAGCACGCCGCGTTTCACAGCCTCCAACAGTTCCGGAAAGTGCCGGTGGCAATTGTTGAACCCCGAGAAGCTGTTGGCGATACCGACGATAGGTTTTTTCAACACCTCACTTGAATACCCCATCGAGGCCGCGAAAGAATTCCGCAGATAGACCGAAAAATCCCGGTCACCGTAATTGGTCAGGCCCCGTTCGAAGCCCGCTTCTTTGTCTTGTGTCATGAATCTCTACTCTGCCAACTTGATCTTGATGTATTTTGGAGTGAGGTAATCGTAGATCCCGAGCGATCCGCCTTCCCGACCCATACCGCTTTCCTTGACGCCGCCAAATGGGGCCTCTGCGGTGGCCAGCAGCATCTCGTTCACGCCGACCATGCCAACCTCCAGGTCTTCATAGGCACGGGTGGCCGTGCTGAGATCGTTGGAAAAAACATAGCCCGCAAGGCCAAAGGGCAACGCATTGGCACGTGCCATCACCTCGTCGTACCTGCTGAACGTGGTTATTGGCGCGATCGGGCCGAAGGGTTCCTCATTCATAACCGTCGCATCGTCCGACACGTGACCCAGCACCGTGGGTTCCCAAAAATAGCCCCGGTTGGTCCCTTCAGGCACCTTGCCGCCCGCCAGCAGATCGGCCCCCTTGGAAACGGCATCTTCGGTCATCGATTGGATGGTTTTCAGCCCCCGCGCATTGGCCATCGGTCCGACCTGCACGCCATCTTCATCCCAGTTGCCGATTTTCAAGGAATTGGCAATTTCGGCGAACCGGTTTGCGAATGCCTCGTAGCTGTCTTCGTGGACATAGAACCGGGTTGGAGAAATGCAGACCTGTCCGCAATTTCGGAACTTCGTGGGGGCGCAGATTTCGGCTGCCTTGCGCGCATCAAAATCATTGAAAACCAACACGGGGCCGTGACCCCCCAACTCCATCGAGACCTTTTTTACGCCTTCTGCCGCAAGCGCCAGGATCTGCTTGCCGATCGGTACAGAGCCCGTGACGCTTACTTTGCGCACGATGGGAGAGCGGATCAGTTGTCCCGCGATCTGGCCTGAATCGCCTGTCACCATATTCACCACGCCTTGCGGAATTCCCGCGTCGTGGCAAGCCTGCACCAGCGCACCACAGGAGGCCGGAGTTTCGCCGGCAGGTTTGATGATGATCGAACAGCCCGCTGCCAGTGCCGCCGCGATCTTGCGCGCGGGCAGGAGGGCGGGGAAATTCCAGGCCGAAAACGCCGCGACCACGCCCACCGGCTGGTGAATGACGGCCATTCGGCTGTCAGCGGTGCGGCTCTCTATGATCTGGCCGTAGATGCGTTTGGTTTCCTCGGAATACCATTCGAACTGATCGGCGGCAGCATTGGTTTCGCCCTTAGACTCTACCAAGGGCTTGCCGGTCTCGATCGACATGAGCATGGCAATCTTGTCGACACGGTCGCGGATGAGGTCGGCAACACGGCGAATCTTTGCAGCACGGTCCCAGGTGCCGGTTGCGCGCCAGATGGCAAAGCCCTCATGCGCCGCGGCCAGCGCATCGTCGATATCGGCCGCGGTCGCGGCGGCGATCGTGCCGATGGCATCCTCGGTGGCCGGATCGGTCACGATGCGTGTGGCCTTGTCGGAGGCCTGCCGCCATTCGCCCCGGATAAACAGGTTCAGATCTTGATACATGCCGCTCTCCTCAGATGTTTGTTGTCAGGTATTTGGCTTGCACATCGCCAACCCAGTTTCCGACATTCCATGACCCGTAGGCACCCATTGCCGCGCTCGGATGGGGCCCGGCGTAAACCGGGATATGCACCAGCGACAGGCCATCATGAGCAAAGGCTTCGTCCAAAGCGGCGGCCAGAGCGGCCCTGCTGGTGCCGCCATAGACAGCCTTCACGCCGCTGACAGAACTGGCCATCTGGACATAATCCACCGCCACTGAATCATTTGTCTTGAATTCACGCCCGTATTGCGCGTGCTGCAACCCGCTGATCGCGGCCATACGACGGTTGTCGAACAGGGCAATCATGCCTCGCACATTGTGTTCAACCGCATCAATCAGGACCTGCGGGTTCATCATGAACGAGCCGTCCCCTGTGAACGCGATTCCGTATTTCGGGGCTTCTACCCGGGCACTGCCCAAAAGGGCAGATCCGGAAAATCCCATATAAGAGGCACCCGTTTCTGTGAAGGTCTGGCCTGGCGCGTCATCCTCGACGATTTGAAAGCCGTTGGCCTGCACATCGCCGGCGTCAAAAAACTTGATCGCGCCCTTATCATTGGCAAAGGACGCCACTGTGTAGATCGCCGCAGGTTGCGTCAGGACAGGCTGACCCCAGACCTCGTCCGCCAACGGAGCCGCGCTGGTCCGGTCGGATTTGAAGGCAGTCCATTCTGCCTTTTTCGCCGCGCAATCGCGCGTCCAGTCGCGGCGTTTTTCCAACCCTGTATCGTCGCCCAGTGCGGTCAGCAGCTTGCCGATTACCGCCGATATATCGCCAGGCAGGCCGACAGTATTGGCGTAGTGCGAGAGGTCATCCAGATCGCCGTTTATATTCAGGACCGCGCGCGCATTGGGATAGCCCACACCCGAGCAATCCGCCTGACACACGGCACGGCTGCCGATCACGACCACGGCCTCGGCATGTTCCATCGCGTAATTGCCGCACAACGTGCCTTTGGAGCCGCCCACATGCATGTTGTGCACATGCGCATCCATCAACACGCCGGTTGAGCCGGGCGACAGGATCACCGGAGCTCCGGTCCGACAGGCCAGTTGACGCACCGCTTCGGCATGGGCTCGGGTGCCGCCTCCGGCCTTGATCGCCACCTTTTCATGACCGCGCAGCAGCGCAACAGCCGCATCGAAATCCGAGCCGTTCGCCGGTGCCACCGCCGGAACAATTGCCCTGTCCGGCAGCGTGGCGACATTGACCAGCGTCCGTTGTGGTTGCGTATTGATCGGCAACATCACAAAGAACGGTCCTGCCCGAGAGGGGTGATGCACACAAGACGTGCCCCGGCGCAGACATTCGCGTAGCGCACCTGGTGTGTGCAATGTGTAGGATTGGCCCATCAGCGCGGCCATCTTGCCAAAGATCTCCTGCTCGGGCTTCGGGACCTGTTGCATGTTGTAGCCTTCACCCTGTGTCGTCTCATCACCATAGATGTGATAGACGCCGACACCATTGGAGGCCGCGGCCAGCGAGCCGGCCATCGCCTGCAAACCGCCCGGACCGATCGAGGTTACCACCGCAGGTGTCTTGCCGTAGACCCAGGCATACGCCGTCGCCGCGTGGGCCATCTCGACTTCGTTGCGGCAATTGACGACGGTGACAACGCCTTCTTCGTGATAAACGCGGAGCACTTCGCCAAGATCGGTCGACCCATGGCCGAAGATCGCGAAATACTGTCTTACACCCTGCTTCAAGAGGCCGATGACCAGCGCTTCGGACAAAGAAACCTCAAGGACACCGCCGTTTTGCTCATCAATCAGCGCTTGATCCATGGGCTTAGCAGCCAGACGCATGGCACGGGCGCGCATATCTTGCTCCACCGCTTTGGCATGCTGTTTCTCATGAAGCATCGGACACCTCGATAGACTGTTGGGTTTTTTTCTTGGATTTGAGCTCGCTGCGCATCTGCAAACCGATGACAAGAATGGCGAGGCCAAAGAAGATCATTGCAATGGGCGAGGTCAGAAAAATGTCCATGCTTCCGGCCGAGAGCATCATGCCAGTGCGGAACTCATTCTCCAGCGTCGGCCCCAGAACCATGCCAAGAATGATTGGGGTAGTCGGAATTCGAACGGCGACCAGCAAATATGCGAGCACCCCGATCACCGCCATCGTGTAGATGTCGAAAACACTGTTTCGGATCGAATAAGCCCCGATAACACTAAGAACCAGCACGATCACCGCAAGCATATCGCGCGGGATCTTCAGCACATGCACAAAGAGACGAATACCGACCAATTGCAGGCCGAGGACCCAGACATAGGCGATCACCACGGCGATATACATGCCGTAGACCTCGTTGGCGTAGTTCATAAAGAGCGCGGGGCCAGGCGTAATACCGTGGATCATCAGACCGGCCAGCACGATGGCCGTTGCCGGATCGCCGGGAATGCCAAGTGACAAAAGCGGGATCAAGGTGCCGCCGGTAACCGCGTTGTTTGCGGTTTCGGGTGCAATGACGCCATCAATATTTCCTTTGCCAAAACTCTCGGAATCTTTTGAGAACCTCTTGGCATGGTCATAGGCGAGAAATGACGCAATCGCGCCGCCAGTGCCTGGGATCGCGCCGATGCACGTGCCCAGAACCGAGCAGCGCAGCATCAGCCAGGTTTTTTTCAACAAAAGGCCCATCGGGGGCAACTGCGCGCGGACATTTGCGACATGTTTCGGTGCTGGATCGCCGCTATGGCTGAACGCTTCGATGATGAACGGAACCGCGAAAAGACCGATCATTGCCACCAGCATGTTGACGCCTTGCAACATGTTCACGGTGCCGAAGGTCAGGCGCGAGACGCCGTCAATGGCATCAAGGCCAATGGTCATGATCATCAGCCCAAGAATACCGCTGATCAATCCCTTCAGCAGAGACCTGCCACAGAGGCCGCAAATCGTCGACAGGCCGAATAGGACCAGTGCGAATTTCTCCGCCGGGCCAAAACCAATGGCAATGCGCGACACCATATCGACCGAAACGATCATCACGATAAGGCTGAATATTCCACCAAAAACCGAGACGATCACTGCGGTTCCAAGGGCGATTGAGGCCTCGCCGCGTTTGGTCATCGGGTAGCCGTCCAGCACCGTGGCTGCCGCCGACGGTGTTCCTGGTATTCCCAAAAGAATGGCGGAGACCGACCCGCCCGTCATACCGCCGATATAGGTGCCAAGGAGCAGGCCAATGGCGGGCACTGGGTCCATGGCAAAGGTAATCGGGAGCGCCAGAGCGAGAGCCACGGTAAAGGTCAGCCCGGGAATCGAGCCAAAGACCAGGCCGACCAGAGACCCCAGACCTATCGCGAGGATCGCAGTGGGCGTCAGGGCAAGATAGGCAGCGTCGATGAAGGCTTCCATGTCCGTTTACCCCAGGTTTATCCATGTGCCGTTGGCCAGATACATGCCAAGCAACTTCTCAAACACTGCCCAAGCTCCGATCGTCACGCCAAGCGACATGCCGATCACTGCCTTCAGGGAGTGAACCCGTAAATTAACCAGCATGATCAAGAGGATGACGACCGGCGTCGCGATCAGGAAGCCGGTTTTCTGGAGCAGGAAACCGTAGAGGCTTATCTCAAGCAACACCAAAATGGCGGGCAGCCACTCGATCTGTGACCGCGCCGCGGCCTCTGTCGCGGCGGCATCGACCCGCGACAGAAACAAGCGCAACAGCAAGAGACCCGACAGGATCGCAAGCGCGATTCCGAAGGTCAGTGGAAAGGCGCGCGGCCCTACATCGCCGCGCCCAAGACCGCCGGGGATGGTTGTCGAGACCAACCAGATCCAGATGCCCGCCAGCAACAGTAGAAGAATACTGAGCACGGTGTCCTGCATCCGATCGGTCATCGATCCCACCTCCAGATTGAGCTCAAGCCTTACTCGGCGGCCAAGCCAAGTTCTTCCAGTAGGTTGCCGTAGAACGCGTCGTCGCGTTCGATAAGCGTACCGAACTCGGCGGCCCCCATGAAGGCCGGGCTAAAGCCGATATTACCCGCAGCTTCCTGGAACTGATCGCTTTGAACGGCCGCCTCTGCCGCATTTTGCAGGGCAGTGACGACGTCATCCGGAGTGCCGGCAGGTGCAGCCAGACCGCGCCACATGGTGATGTCGATCTCGATGCCCTGCTCAGCCGCAGTCGCAACATCGGGCAGCACCGGAACACGCTCGGACCCAGTGACCGCGAGAACCGTCAGATCACCGGATTCCTGATATGACACAAACTGACCGGGCCATTGGATGGCGGCATCGATCCGACCTGCCAAAAGCTCGACCGGTGCGTTGCCGTCGCCATAGGCGATGAAGGACACACGGTCCCCGATCCCCATTGCGTCGAACAGAGCGGCTGAGGTCAGATGCGTGAACGAACCACGACCCGAGATGCCGACGCGGAGCATGGTGTCGTTGCCCTCAAGTGCCGCCAGCATGTCGTCAAGGTTTTCCCAGCCACTGGAGGAATTCACCGCCAAAGCTGGCACTTCGGTTGAGACACGCGCGATTGGCGTGAACGAGTTGTAGTCAAACCCGATGCGGCCCATGTGGTAGGCAGTGTTAATCGAGTTGGAGTTCCAGACGATGTTGTATCCATCGGCCGCAGTTCCGACCACAAAAGAATAGCCGACCGCACCACCGCCGCCCGTGCGGCTTACAGGGACCACGGCCTGGCCCAACTCGTCGGACATCAGCTCGGCGAGCAACTGTGCAATGGTGTTGGCCGTGCCGCCAAATAGTACGGTCATCTCGACGGGCCGCTCCGGGTAGTTTTCAGAGGCTGTGGCTCCAAATGACATGGCCGCCGAGGCGACAATCGCCACCATGCAGCCCCGGATTTTGTTGGATAGTTTCATGATTACTTCCTCCCTTGATTCCCTATTCGTGTTTCGATTTGTCGCCCAGCCCGCCTGCCCCTCCTTCGTGATTTCTGCCCCGACTTCCAATGCGCCTGCATATTTTCTCTGCCGTCAGGCGATCTCTTTGCGCTTTGCCGCGTCACGGTCGCGCAGAGCTTGCAGGATCTTCTCAGGCGTCGCCGGCAAAGATTTGATCCGCACACCAATCGCGTCATAGATCGCATTCATGATCGCAGGTGCCGTTGGCACCAGTGCCGGCTCGCCGATGCCTTTGGCCTGAAGCGGACTCAGCGGATCGGGATCCTCGATGATCGTGCAATTGATCTGCGGGATATCGAGCGAGGTCGGCAGGATGTACTTGGCAAACCCGTGGGTCGTCGTATGCCCGTTCTCGGTCCGGTAGTCCTCCATCAGGGCCTGACCCAGACCCTGCACGACGCCGCCTTCGATCTGGCCTTCAACCCCGCGCGGGTTGATTGCGCGGCCCACGTCATGGGCGGCCCAGATGCCCAAAACCTGAATCTCGCCGGTATAGGTATCGACCTCGACCTCGGCGATCTGCGTGCCGAAGACATAAGCCTGCCACGGGCTGCCCGAGCCATCGACCGGATCAAGCCCCGTGCCATGCGCCGTAAAAGAGGCCGAGCCCAAAGGAACGACGCCGCGCGCCTTGCAGGTTGCGACCGCATCCGACATGCTCATTTTAAGGTTCGTGTTGGCGGCCCAAAGTTCACCGTCGAAGGCCTTGAGCGTGCCTACCTCGACGTCCCAAAAATCCGCGATTTCATCAAAAAGAACCGAGCGCGCCTGCCGTGAAGCCAGCGCTACGGAATTTCCGATCATGTAGGTCTGCCGGGTGGCACCGGCATGGGCTGCTTCGGGCGAGCGCGCCGTGTCATTATCGCCGATAGTCACGTCATCGGGCTTGATGCCCATTTCATCGGCCGCAATCTGTGCCAGTACCGTCAGGATACCCTCACCGATTTCAGTGACACCGGTCACAATCTTGCCGGTGCCGCCATCGTCGATTTCGGCCCAGGCACCGGCCCGGTCGATGGTGGCCGTGCGCGCAATGCCGTACCAGCTGGCCGCTATGCCGCGACCCCGTAGTTTGCGGGTCGCGCTCATGCCACATTCTCCTTTTTGCCCTTATCGCCGCCATCAAGCCCATCGCCTTGGAACCGTGCGCCGAGAGTGCAGGGCTGGCGGGTGTCGGGGCCGTTCAGATCACCGCGCAACGGGCCACGCACATTGGGCGCGCCCGTCTCCCAGCGCGATGCTTCCTGGGCGGCGTCCATCACCCGGCCCAGCGACGCCGTTGTCAGCTCCTGCTGCGTATGGGTGCGCGAGCCGATCTTCATCATGTTCACCCGGCGGATCTCGAACGGGTCCATGTTCAGCGCTTCGGCGGCCATATCCATCATGCTTTCGGTCGCAAATTGCGCCTGCATCCCGCCAAAGGTGCGAAACGCGCCCGATGGCGTGTTGTTGGTATAGACGGCCGTGGTATCCACCTTGAGATTATGCACTTCGTAGGGTCCGCAAGACAGGATCGCGGCCTTGCGCATCACACCTTCACTGGACATGCCATAGGCACCACCATCCGAAAGCATCGAGAATTCGATCGCAGTGATCCGGCCCGCATTGGTCAGGCCCATCTTGTAGTGGACCTTCGAGGGATGTCGTTTGGCCGACGCGATGATGCTTTCCTCACGGGTGAAGTTCAGCTGGATCGGGCGATGGGTTTTCATCGCGCCTATCGCCAACATGCCCTGATAGATCATGTCCTCTTTGCCACCGAACCCGCCGCCAACCGGGCTCATGATGAATCGCACCTTGTTGATTGGCTTGTCGATGATTTCGGCCAGCATATGGCGGTGATGGGTAATATTCTGCGAGGGCGAGATCACCACCACGACATCATCGGGATCCACATACGCGATGCCCGCTTCAGGCTCTAGATAGGCATGCTCGACCTGCTGCGTGGAAAAGTCATCCTCCAGGATCAGATCGGCCTCCTCAAAGCCTGCCGCCACATCGCCTTTGCGCACGGGGATATGTTTGACCAGATTGTCCTGCGCATAATCATGGATCACCGGCGCACCGGGTTTCAGGGCATCCTGCGGGGTAAAGAGGCCGGGCAGTTCCTCATATTCGACCTTGATGGCGGCCAAGGCCCGGCGGGCCGTCACCAGATCTTCGGCGGCCACAGCGGCCACAGCTTCGCCGACATATCGGACCTTGCCCGTCGCCATCGTCGGCTGGTCATGCACGAAGACGCCGTAGCCATCTTTGCCCGGCACATCGTCGGACGTGATCACGCACGCTACACCCTCCATCGCCTCGGCCGCACAAGTATCAATCGAAACGATCCGAGCATGTGGATGCGGCGACCGTAAGACCTGCATTTGCAGCATGTCGTGCATCTTCATGTCAGCGGCATATTTCAGGCGGCCGGACACTTTGGAGGGCGCGTCCAAGCGGCGCACATTGGCCCCGATATAGGTGTCCTGAACAGCGTCCTCTTCGAGCACAGTTTCCGGCAGATCGCCGGCGATCACGTCGCGCGCGATTTCGACAGCTTCGAAGATTTTTGTATATCCGGTACAGCGGCAGATGTTCCCACCAAGCCGTTCCTTGATCTCCTCAATACCCGCGCCCGGGTTCTCGCGCAGCGCCGAGGTCGCTGCCATGACCATGCCGGGGATACAGTAGCCGCACTGGCTGGCACCGGTTTTATGGAACGCTTTTTGAACCGGCGTCAGGTCGCCCGGTTTGGCCATGCCTTCGATTGTCTCAACTGTCGCACCAGCTGCTTTCGCCGCAGGCATCAGGCAAGATTTAACAAGCTTGCCATCGACAAAGACCGAGCAGGTTCCGCACTCGCCTGCGCCGCAGCCCTCTTTGGTGCCGGTCAGGTTCAGGTCGTCCCGCAGAAAATCAAGAAGCCGCTTGTAAGGCTCGGTCTCGCGGGAGACTTTGCGACCGTTCACTTCCATCTCGAGCTTGAGTTTAGGCATCGGTCATTACCTTTTCATCCTGGAAACTGATCGTCACATCGGGCTGGTTCCCCAGCGCTTCCTCCAAAGCTGCCCGCACGAAATTCACCACCACTTCGCGGCGATATTCTTGGCGGCTACGCGATGCGACGGTGTCCGCCGCAAGCTCTGCCACCTGGGTGATCAGCTTGCGGGATATCCGCGCCCCTTGCAGCTTGGCTTCCACCTCGGCCAAACGGATGGGTCGCGGCCCAACGCCACCCAAGGCCACGCGCACATTTTCGAAGACCCGGCCATCCCGGTCGGTCTTCACCAGCGCCGCACAACAGGCGACGGAGATCACCAGCGAGCGCCTTAACCCTACCTTCTGGAACGATCCGCCATAGCCGTTGACCGCGTCCAGAATTACCTTTGTCGCAATTTCGTTATCCGCAATCCGCGTCTTGCCAGGGCCTTCAATGAAGTCGATCACCGGGACGACGCGGCGCACGATCTCTCCATCCTCCAGCCGCGCCAGCTCGATCTCGCCATTCAACGCCACAACTGGTGGCGTGCCATCGGCTACCGGCGAGGCGTTGACCAGATTGCCGACCAATGTGGCCTGTTCGCGGATCTGGTCATCGGCAAACCAGATCGCGCAATAGGGCATGCAAGGCAGGCTCCTGCGCAATGTCCCTTCGGTCAGGAAATCCTGATAAACTGTGTTGGCACCCAGATGGACGCGGGCATTGATAATCTGGTGGCCGCTCAGTTCAGGAATGCGTGTCACGTCGATCAGTTCTGGCAGATGCACGTCGCCCGCCCGCCCCTCGCGCGCCCAGGGCAGGATGTCTGTGCCGCCTGAGATCAGCCGGCTGCCATCGGGTGCCGCTGTCCAGAGTGTCAGGGCCTCCTTCAGGCTGGTCGGCATGTGATATGTTTCGCAGGTCAACATCGCGTATCCTCCCATCGGGTTTTTGTGGCTACTCGGCCAGCAGCCACGGATCTCGCCTATGCGTCGATTATTCGGCGGCCACTTTGCTGGTTTCTGCATAGTTGTTCTTCACCACCACCTTGATCGCATCCTCGACCCGGTCCTTGGCATAGCGCAGTGCTTCGCCCAGATCGGCCATGTCGAAGGTGTGCGTGTGGATAAGCGTCGCGTCGAAGCGCTTTTGGCGCATATACGCCTCGGCCCGATGGGTGGCACCTTTCCCCTCGCCACGGATGCCGTAGAGGTAGATGTTGTTTCGTACCAGATAGGCCACATCGACCTCGTCAGGCTTGCTCGGAAAGGCCGCCAGGCAGATCTTGCCGCCCCGGTTCAGCATCTGGGCCGCCTGGTTCACGCCATCCGCGGCACCGGCGCATTCCACGACGTAATCAACGCCTTTGCCACCGGTCAGCTCACGGACCTTCGCGACCACATCCTCTTTGCGGACGTTGATCACATGATCTGCGCCAAGCTGTTTGCCGATCTCGAGACGGTTATCACGGGTGCCGGTCAGGATCACAGGCTGTGCGCCCAGTGCCTTGGCCACTGCCGCACCCATCAGCCCGATCGGGCCAGGGCCGGTCACGACCACGCTTTCGCCCGCGACAAGCCCACCCAGTTCGGTCAAACCGTACATCGCAGTTCCTGCGGTCACGACCAGAGTGGCCTCTTCATCGGACATCGTGTCGGCCACGTGGACCAGGGTATTGATATTGTTCACTGCATATTCAGCAAACCCGCCATCGGTGGTGAATCCGTTGGCGCGGTGGCCCTTGTCCACGTTGCCGTAATTCTTGCCGTAATTGTGACAAGACGTATACATGCCTGCCCGACAGCGCTTGCACTGACCGCAGCCGGCGTGGATTTCCACTGTGACCCTCTCACCGATCTGGTATTCGTCCACACCTTGTCCAAGAGCCACAACGGTGCCCATGTATTCATGACCGGGCGTGAAGCCCTTGTTGAACGGATCGCCGCCCTGGATTTGTGCGGGGGGGCCGTGATGGATGATCTCAAGGTCGGTGGCGCAGATCGCCACCGCATCGATCCGCACCAGAACCTCGGCTTTGCCCGGCGCAGGCACCGGCTTCTTTTCCAGGGTCAACTGGCCGGGATCGCCCAATACCCAGGCATTCATTTCGGCCGGGACCGGGTAATCAGCGCTGGTTGTCACGTTGCTTGGCGTAGTCATTTTCGTCTTCTCCACGTGTCCTGTTGGGGTGCCCTAGCGGTCACCGTTTCGCAATTTGCTGGAAAACTGGTTCGCCGCGACGATCATTTCTCGGATCACGGTCGCGCGGTATTCATCGGTTGCCTGCTCGGCCTGTATCGTTGTCGAAATCGAGGCTACAACTTCGCCGCCCTGTTTGCGGATTGCCGATCCGATGCAGACAATGCCTTCACGAAATTCCTCGTCATCGATGGCGTATTTCTGCCGCCGCACCAGGCGCAATTCTTCGACAAGACCGGACAGGCTGGTGATGGTGCGAGGCGTGTACGTGTTCAACCCGTTGGCGGAAATCACGCGCACCAGCTCAGTATCCGGAATCCACGCAAGGATCGCCTTGCCGGTCGCCGTCGCGTGCAGCGCCGTCATCTTCTCGATCTCGTCGGGTTCCTGGACCTGATTGACGGGCGAAGCAAAGCTCAGCTTGGTCATCAAAGAGGTGTCGCTGAGCACAGCCAACTGGACGCCATGGCCAAGATGGTTTCCGAGCGCTTTAAGGTCCTCGCGCAGCAAGACCGAGGGCTCCATCTCGCGTTCCACGAAGTCGTTGATCTCGCGAATTTTCGGGCCCAACGCATAGCCACGACTGCGGCTTACATGGGTAATGTATCCGCGCTGAACGAGCGTAGAGATCAGGTGATGGCATGTTGAGGAATTCAAACCCGTGCGACCAGCGATGTTCGATAGCGACAGCCCATCTCTCTCGCTGGCCACCACTTCAAGAACGGTCAGAGCCCGGTCAACGGATTGAATTGTCCGCCCGTTATCGCGCTCAGTCAATTTGATCGGTGCCGTTTCAGCGCCCAAAACTGGCTCCAAATTGGCATGGTCATTGAGCCTAATTCTCACGGTTATTCCTCCTGCGGATACATTCTGACCAGGGGAAGATTCGTGCAAGAAAAATTTATAATGTCGAGTTAAATTTCACATCATGAAATTGTGAGTGCGGTACGGCATTTTTAGCCAGCGATCTGCGCCCCCAAAGCTCCTCCATTTTTGTGTGAAGTTCGCCCAACAATTTGCGCCTGCTGACGTTCGGAATTCCCAAGTCACCTGGCTTTTGTGTCAAGGTTACATGTAGAGGAGAGCAATTTTGGCACGTCAAGTCTTAACCGATTCGCAATGGGCTATTGTCGAACCGTATTGTCTTGGAAGGCCACCGATCCGGGGCAAACTGAGCGCGATCCCCGGCTGTTCGTCGATGCGGTCCTTTGGATCGTGCGGACAAGTGCGCAATGGCATGAGTTGCCGGCAGAGTTTGGCAAATGGAACAGCGTGTTCAAGCGGGTTCGCCGGTGGGTAACGACGGACACTCTCTTGTCAACTTGCCCTATTTCCTTAGGTGAGACGTCAGGGACAGCGCTTAACCCCATCTCACGCCTGCGGCGGTGCACCGTCACGCGGAGGAACCACTGCGCGCCGCCATCCTCGCGCTTATGCAGCCATAGCCCTCCACCATCAGAGTATTTCCCCGGGCCGAAGTTCTTCACTTGGGCTGCCGAAAGCTTGTTCAACGAACAGGTAATCATATCCACCGCCCAATCCACCCCTACATATGGTATATGGCGGTGCAGGATGGAACAGCTTGGAACGGACATATATCTCTAAACTATTGATAATGATCGAGTAAAAATACAATCTGGTGCAGCCTGGGACAATATTTCAATGCCCTCGACCGGCACCACGATCATCGCAGTCTGCGCTATTGCCCGCCCAAATAGCATCGCGCGATGGCATGGCGCAGGAAACCTTCAGATCATCCCGGCATCCGGGCCATAACCACCCGGTCGCGCCCATCCAGGTCGCACAAAACCGCCGGATCGATCAGCCCCGCCGCCCGCAAAAGCGCGGAAACGTCATCTGCCTGGGTCGGACCGATCTCCACTATCAAGATGCCGCCCGGTTCCAGATGCCCAAGCGCTCCCTCCGCGATGCGGCGATAGGCGGTCAACCCGTCGGCCCCATCCGTCAGAGCCCGGTGCGGATCATGCCGGATCACTTCGGGGGTGAGGCCCGGCATTTCATCCGCAGCAATATAAGGCGGGTTCGACAGGATCAGCGGGAAACGCCCGGTGATA
>Ga0316205_10003781_pt1 | contig 13923 bp, 17 predicted proteins | sample 3monthpyrite_MG_FD_204941 | JGI IMG/M metagenome (GOLD analysis project Ga0316205, IMG submission 204941) | Microbial mat bacterial communities from mineral coupon in-situ incubated in ocean water Damariscotta River, Maine, United States -... | ecosystem: Environmental > Aquatic > Marine >... | reverse complement strand
TGCTATATATATGGCTCGTTGAGGATGATATCAAGTGCGTATGAGTAAATTCACAAACGGCATTTCAACATGATAAGATAAATACTTATTATCAGTGACTTATATAGATCAATATTTAATATTATGCGAATCATTTACTTTATTTTAGGGTGGTTATTTTTTACCCTTGGGGCTATAGGTGTGCTTTTGCCCGTAATACCGACGACTCCTTTTATGTTATTAGCATTGTGGGCTTTTTCTCGTAGCTCAGAACGTTTCCATAACTGGTTATATCATCATCGCTTTTTTGGGCCACCCTTACAAATGTGGAATAAATACAGAGTCATACCATTAGCAGCAAAAATTATGTCAGTTAGTTTTATGAGTATTAGTTTTATATATATGATGATATTTTCACCAGTAGGAATAGTGTTAAAATTTATTATTGCAGTATTGATGATATATGGCGCCTGGTTTATTTTAACGAAACCATCTTACCCACCCAAACACGATAGTGTTGCTGAATTATAAGAAATAAATATATGTCGTCGATTTTAAAAAAATTTTTAGAAGCAGATGAATTTAAGCAAGCACATGCCTGTGAACGTGTAAATTATAAAAATGGCGAATGTATAATGATGGAGGGTGAAGAGAGCCTCGATGTATATTACATTGAAAAGGGGCATGTTAGAATTAATAAGCGTGTTGTTCTGCAAGATGGTAGGCACATTCAGTCAGGTTTTTGTGATTTATCTTCTGGTGATACATTTGGAGAATTGAATCTATTTGATGGATCTCCTCGAAGTGCCTCGGTAGTAGCGTGTGAAGAAGTCGAGTTAACTCGAATTAATAGAAAAATATTATTAGATTATATGGATAATCATCCTGAAGAATCTTATAAACTTTTTAAACATTGGTTGCAACGATTAGCTAGTAATATTCGTCAATCGAATGATAGAAGTAGTCATTTATTTGCCTGGGGATTAAACCAATATGGTATTGATGATGATTTATAAAATACAACAAATAGTATATAAAAATGAAAATTAAATTGCCACTAGATCAGGATAAAAAATTACTTGTTATATTTCGAGTTGAAGCTGGTTGTTTGGGACCTCAAGGTGCAGAACATGTAGCTGACTTTTGTATGGAAGCACAGAAAGTAATTGATAATATTGATGCTGATTTTGTTCAATGGGAAATCACACCCAGGCATGATAAAGAATTACCAGAAATGGAATATAAATTAGTCAATAAAAAACTGACGCATGATAAAGCCGCCAAATATTTATCTTTGTTTAATAAAGATCTGGACGAGTTTGAAGGCCACTTACATGATAAATTGGCATTATTTATTGATGAATATTTAGGTCACTAGATAAAACAGAGATAAAAATGAAAAAGATCATATTACTTATTTCTATTAATATAATGATATTTAATACTGCTTTAGCTGAAAATAACAACATATTAATTCTGCAAAAGTTACAGGGTTATAAGATCATGACGGGTATTGAAATTAGTGAAATTCTTTTAGGAAAAACTGTTATTTTAAAAGACTTATTATCTGAAGCTGTGTATGAGATAAAAATAAATAAGAATGGCGTAACTGAAAAGAAAACTTTAAAAACTAAGAGTCCTAAAACGCTGACTAATGTAGATTATCAGGCGCGAGCTGATTTACTAAAAGGGGCTTTAAAATTTACAATAGAAGGTAATAAAATCATTACTACTGATGGTCTAAGAACATATGTATCTACACTATACAAAAAAGATAATAATATTTATGGCGTAAGAGATGTGGACCATGAGTCTGTTAATTTTCAGATATTAACTGATTATAATAAAGCGCACTGAAAAAATTTAGTTTAAAGTGCATTTGATAGATTAAAATGGATGTTTTATTCCAATTTAGTATCACAGAAATAATACTGGTTTCTCTAGTATTTTTGTGGACCGGATTTGTTCGCAGTGGACTTGGTTTTGGAGGCGGAGCTCTAGGCCTGCCTCTTATGTTGTTTATATATAATGAGCCATTATTCTGGTTGCCTGTAATTGGCTTTCATTTATTATTTTTTTCCAGTCTGACACTTCATTCACGCATTGCAAAAGTTGACTGGTTCTATTTAAAAAAAGCCAACCTCATTATTATCCCATGTGTACTAATCGGTGTATTTGGTTTAATAAAATTACCAACAAGCTGGTTATTAATTTTCATTTATTCAATTACATTAGTGTATTCATTATTGTGGGTATTGGGAATAAATATTCGCAGCAGTAATAAATGGCTGGATAGGGCATTGTTATGTATAGGTGGTTATGTGGCAGGGACTTCATTAACAGGTGCACCGTTAATTGTTGCCGTATTTATGCGCCATGTTAGCGCAGAATTATTAAGAAACACGTTATTTGTGCTTTGGTTTACTATAGTGACAATTAAAATGACGGCGTTATATGTTGTAGGAATTAAGTTAAATTTTTTAAGTGCATTAGTATTAATTCCTGTCGCTACAATAGGACATATTATTGGACTTAAAGCACACGATATAATTCTGCAAAATGATGATCTATTTAAAAGAATAACCGGTGGGGTATTACTGGTGATAAGTTGTATAGGCTTATACAGTGTTTAAAAGTAAAAAGAGAACGGAGGGATTATATTAACCCCTCCGTCCTCTTTTTTACAATAAATACCCCCCACATCGCCTTTTTCACGGTAAAATTGCTGAATTATTAAGCAATTAGTCTGAAAACGATGTTTTATAACGAAACCTACGATGTAATAGTGATTGGTGGTGGCCATGCAGGCACCGAAGCCGCTCTGGCATCAGCTCGCATGGGCTCAAAAACACTGTTACTCACTCATAATATCGAGACCCTCGGTATGATGAGCTGTAACCCAGCTATAGGTGGTATCGGAAAAGGGCATATTGTTAAAGAAATTGATGCCATGGGTGGCATTATGGCAAGAGCCGCTGATAAGGGTGGGATTCAGTTTCGCACCCTTAATAGTAGCAAGGGACCTGCGGTTCGAGCTACACGAGCTCAGGCAGATCGACAGTTATATCGTCAGGCTATACGAATTGCTCTGGAAACCCAGCCAAATTTATCAATCTTTCAGCAGGCTGTAGAAGATTTAATTATTGAAAATGATCGGGTCGTGGGTGTTATTACCCAAATGGGCCTGAAATTTAAGTGTAAAACGGCCATATTAACCGTGGGTACTTTTTTGGGTGGACTCATCCACATTGGAGAAAGTAATCATTCTGGTGGTCGTGCAGGTGATCCGCCTTCAATTGCCCTGTCTAAACGGTTACGTGAGCTTCCTTTTCGTGTTGACCGATTAAAAACCGGTACCCCGCCGCGGATCGATACACGGTCAATTGATTATTCAGAGTTGCAGGAACAACCTGGTGATACACCAACACCGATATTTTCAATTACAGGTTCTATTGAAGATCATCCTGAGCAGATTTCTTGTCACATAACGTATACCAATGCTAGAACACATGAAATTATTCATGGGGGACTGGACCGTTCACCAATGTATTCAGGTGTAATTGAAGGTGTTGGCCCCAGGTATTGTCCATCGATAGAAGATAAAATAGTTCGTTTTGCAGATAAAGATTCACATCAAATTTTTATTGAACCGGAAGGCCTTAATAGTTTTGAAATTTATCCAAATGGTATTTCTACCAGCTTACCATTTGATGTGCAGTTTGATCTGGTGCGTTCTATTAAAGGATTTGAAAATGCATTTATCACACGACCCGGATATGCTATCGAGTATGATTATTTCGACCCCCGTGACTTAAAACCCAGTCTGGAAACCCGGTTCATTGACGGGTTGTATTTTGCGGGTCAGATAAATGGCACTACTGGTTATGAAGAAGCGGCGGCGCAAGGCATGTTAGCCGCTATAAATGCCAGCCTGCAGATTCAGCAAAAAGATGCCTGGTCACCAAGAAGGGATCAGGCATATATTGGTGTTTTAGTTGATGACCTAATTACCAATGGAACGCAAGAACCGTATCGTATGTTTACCTCTCGAGCAGAGTACCGTTTGTTATTGCGTGAAGATAATGCTGATTTACGTTTGTCAGAAATAGCCCATGATATGGGGTTATTGAGTGAGCGCCAATGGCAACTGTTTTCTGAAAAACGTGAATCTATTGAAATTGAAAAGCAACGTTTAAAAAACATCTGGGTACAACCCACTTCTGTTGTAGGAAAAGCATTAGAGCCGTTTTTGCAAAAACCATTAAGTAAAGAGTGTCGTGCACTGGATTTATTAAAACGTCCTGAAATGGATTATAAAAAACTAACGCAAATAGCAGAAATTGGACCAGCTGTGAATGATGCACGGGTTGCCGAACAAGTTGAAATTCAAACTAAATATGAAGGTTATCTAAACCGGCAACAGGAAGAAATTGAGAAAGCACGACGTTATGAAGATAAGAATATTCCAGATAGAATTGAATATGATCAGGTAAAAGGCTTATCAAATGAAGTGCGCCAAAAGTTGATTGATCATAGACCAGCTACTTTGGGACAGGCGGGGCGTATATCGGGTATTACACCGGCAGCAATTTCATTATTATTAGTGCATATTAAAAAAACCAGATAAGTTAAATTAATGTTGTAGCTGCTAATGAGGCTAAAAAGTAACAGGTGCCTCTTAGTTGCTTTATACATAGCGTATTATTGTTTTTTATTTTTTATAATCGTAATTAATATATCTATTAGTCCTTCTGTTTCTAAATCTATTGCAACTGCTATGCGCAGTATCATCATAGTTCGGTAGAATACAGAAAGATAGATTGTCTAATAGAATAATTTCAATATTAATAATTAATATGTGCCAGTAATAAATTTAAAATAATCATAACAAAACACCCAATAAACAAATTGAGTCTATTGAAGCATATAGATGAAAATTTAATTTTATCTAAAATAAAAAATACGCGCGCTAAATAGTCTAAATGAGTTGGTTGTTAGTGATAATTTCGTAATATTTCTTGTTTGTAAGCCTCCGGTAAAATTATCTTACTTAATTAGAATTTGTAGCAGAATTTCAAAGAACTGAGATATTTACTCATTAGATGCTTAATATTCAGTTAGAATTGCCGATATAAGATTATTGTTAAATAAGGAAGCGAACAATGAAAAAAATATTATTACCCGTGCTGGGTTTGTTATTCGTCATGAATGTTCAAGTTTCTCAAGCTTCAGAACAATATACGGTTAAACAAAGCCGTTACAGTGTTGGAGAGTCGTTGGACAGGCTAGAGTCTATTTTAAAAGAAAAAGGCGTAATAATTTTTAGTCGTATTTTTCATTCACTAGGCGCTAAAAAAGCGGGTATTCCTATGCGACCGACACAATTATTGATATTTGGTAAACCTAAAGTAGGCTCTCCTCTGATCAATGAAAATCCATTAGTGGCTCTCGACTTGCCGATGAAAGTGTTAGCCTGGCAAGATGAAAAAGGCCAGACATGGTTGGCTTATCTGAATCCGTCTGAATTACAGAAAAGACACAATATACGTAATAATGTGCATCTAGAGAAAATGAAAAAAGCTTTAAACACATTAACCAATCAGGCATTAGGTAATTAAGAGAGTTTGAAAAATGCAAGCTGAAGAACGACTTGAGCAAGGCCTGGAACAGTTAGGTCTGGATATCTCTGAGCAAAACCAGCAACTACTGTTAGATTATTTACAACTTATGCTCAAGTGGAATAAGGCGTATAACCTGACGTCGATACGTGAACTCGACTCAATGGTGATTCGTCATGTTCTGGATAGCCTGAGCATTTTGCCATTTATTAAAAGCTCTCCTGTGCTTGATGTGGGGACTGGGCCGGGGCTTCCTGGTATACCACTGGCAATTTGTTTGCCCGATTGTCAGTTTGTTTTACTTGATAGTAATGGAAAAAAAACACGCTTCTTGACCCAGTGTAAAATCGACTTAAAGCTTGAAAACATTGACATTATTCATAGTCGTGTAGAAGACTATGAACCAGGCTATGGCTTCGAAATAATCACCTGTCGAGCTTTTGCGGCGTTAAATACTATATTGGATCGTACCCAACATCTGTTAACATCAACTACCCGGGTACTGGCAATGAAGGGAAAAGACGAGTTGCCGGAATTAACCGAGGGATATGAGCAGCTAGCGCAACATCCATTACAGGTGCCCTGGCTGAAAGAAGATAGGCAGTTGATAGAAATCTGTCGATCAAATTAGAGCATCAATAAAGAATTGTATACATGGCGAAAATAATAGCGGTAACTAATCAGAAAGGCGGCGTGGGCAAAACCACTACATCGGTTAACCTGGCGGCGTCTTTAGCATTAACCCAGAAACGAGTGCTACTGGTGGATCTTGATCCTCAGGGCAATGCGACAATGGGCTGCAATGTTGATAAACACGAACTGGAAAACAGTATATTAGATGTATTGTTAGCAGAAGCTGATATTAAAGACTGTATACAGAAAGTTGATCTAATTGGTTTTCATGTATTGCCGTCCAATAGTGACTTAACCGCAGCAGAAGTTGAATTACTAAGTGTGGATGGTAAAGAATCGCGTTTACGTAATGCGCTGAAACAGGTTGAGTCTGATTATGACTTTATCATTATCGATTGTCCGCCATCACTTAATATGTTGACCGTAAATGCTCTGGTATCGGCAGATGGTGTGTTAATCCCTATGCAGTGTGAATATTATGCATTAGAAGGTTTGTCATCTTTGATTGAAACAATCGAGCAAGTGAAGAGCAGCGTTAACCCCAGTCTTGAAATAGAGGGCTTGTTACGCACTATGTATGATCCGCGTAATAAACTGGCAACTGATGTATCGGCGCAGCTAATTGAGCATTTTGGTGACCGTGTTTACAGAACAGTGGTACCACGTAATGTGCGTTTAGCTGAAGCGCCTTCACATGGCCTGCCGGTATTAAACTACGATAAAACTTCACGCGGGGCCCTGGCTTATTTTTCATTAGCGGGTGAAGTAATTCGTAAACAGGTTAAAGCGCAGCCTGCAGTCGCTTAAAAATTCGCCACAGGAGAGACTAAAGTGCATAGGGTTAATGATTTAAAAACGATTAACTTATGTATTCTTTAAGCTTTTGTGGAAAAATATAAATAGTTATCAGAGTACAAAATGGTAAAAAAGAAAAGAGGCCTGGGTCGAGGCTTAAATGCGTTGTTAGGCAGTGCAGCAGAAGTTAATCAACTTACTGACCCCAAACCAATATCCACAGCGACGCCTGCGGCTGAAACCACTGAATTAAGTGATAATGGCTTACGTCATATCGCTGTTGAATTAATTCAACGTGGCACCTATCAGCCTCGTGTGCACTTTGAGCCAGAATCACTACAGGAATTAGCTGAGTCGATTAAAGCACAGGGTGTTATTCAGCCTATTGTGGTGCGTCCAATCTCTGCAGGTAAATTTGAGTTAATTGCTGGTGAGCGTCGCTGGCGAGCCAGTCAATTAGCAGGATTACATGAGATACCCGCCGTTGTTAAAGAACTTAATGACCAGTCTGCCGCGGCAATTTCGCTTATCGAGAATATCCAGCGTGAGAATTTAAATCCATTAGAAGAGTCTAGAGCATTACAGCGATTAATCGATGAGTTTGAAATGACTCATCAGCAGGTTGCTGAGGCGGTAAGTCGCTCCAGAGCGACGGTAACGAACCTGCTAAGGCTTAAAGATCTTAATGAAGATGTAAAACTGCTGGTTGATGAGCGCAAAATTGATATGGGCCATGCTCGTGCATTGTTAGCGTTATCTGGTGGTGAACAAAGTATGTTGGCAAATAAAGCAGCTGATCAGGGCTGGTCTGTACGAGAAACCGAAAAACAGGTCAAACGTCAGTTAAACCCTGCACCTAAAGTCACCGAATCTTCAGCCAGTATTGATCCGGATATCAAACGATTACAGGAGCAGGTAAGTGAACGTTTGGGTGCACCGGTTAATGTACAGCATAAAAGTAACGGCAAGGGCAAACTGGTTATCAATTATTCGAGCCTTGATGAGTTAGATGGAATACTGGCTAAAATTCATTAATTTTAGCTCTTTTAGAACTAAAGCTTAATTGGCATCTAGTGTTTAATAATAGTCATATTAAATTCGTTACTTTTAAATAGAAATAATAATAATTGTTTAATATCAAGTACCTGCAGTCGTGAATATGCATGTTTTTATTCAACTGATAAAGTATGGGTATTGGAAATGAGCTCAAAATCCGCGCCATAACGCTTTCATCACTAAATTAGCAAGTTCTAAATAAACTGAACTTATTCGTACATTAAGGTTGACCCAAACCCGTCATCCTCATATACTTTGCGCGCGTTTTCAGAGGCGAAGAATACGTTTCGTCAATACGATGTTAAAAACTAAAACGACTCAAATTAAGAGAATTGTATTAATACAATTTACCATTAGTTTCATTGCTGGTTTTTTGAGTTGGCTGGTAGATTCATCGTTTGTAGCGTCTGTTTTAGCAGGCGCACTGATCGCAAGTTCGACAAATGCCTATTTTGCCTGGAAAGTATTTTCCAGACAGAAAGAAATTAAGTCGTCTGAAATCCTCACCACCTATTATGGAGCTGAGGTCGGCAAAATAATTTTGACCGTGATGTTGTTTATAGTGACATTTAACGCTATTAAACCACTCAATGTAGTTGCATTAATGTGTAGCTATTTGTTAATAACGATAATTCCCGTATTAGCATCATTTTATTTTAATGATGATGATACAAACCGGAGAGAAAAGAATGTCGAGTGAAGGCATAACTTCAAGCGAATATATAAAGCACCATTTACAGAACATGACCTACGGTAATCATCCCGAAGGTGGATGGATGTTTGCGCAAACAGCTGAGCAAGCTAAAGAAATGGGTTTCTGGGCATTTCATGTGGATTCACTAGGATGGTCTATTGGTCTGGCATTTGTGTTTTTCTTTTTATTCCGTGGCGTAGCTAAAACAGCTACAACAGGTGTACCTCACGGATTTCAAAACTTTGCAGAAATGATTGTCGACTTTGTTAATGACAGTGTTCGCGGATCGTTCAGTGGCAAGAGTGATATTGTTGCGCCATTAGCGTTAACGGTATTTGCCTGGGTGTTCTTAATGAACTTTATGGATTTAATACCGGTTGACTGGTTGCCTATGCTTGCACAGCAGATTGGCGCTGCGTTCGGTGCAGATCCACATCATATATATTTCAAAGTTGTACCTAGTACTGACCCTAACGTTACCTTCGGTATGGCCCTGGGCGTGTTCTGGTTAATGCTTTATTACAGTGTAAAAATTAAAGGTGTTGACGGTTTCTTTAAAGAACTGGCTTTCCAGCCATTCGGTAAAGCCGGCATGCCAGTTAACCTGGTCTTAGAATTAGTTTCACTAATCTCTAAGCCAATCTCATTGGCGTTACGACTCTTCGGAAACATGTACGCAGGTGAAACTATCTTCATTCTGATTGCAATAATGTACTCAGCTGGACTGGCCACTGGTCTGTTTGGTGGTGTTTTGCAATTAGGTTGGGCTATATTCCACATCCTGATTATTACACTACAGGCGTTCATATTTATGACCCTGACGATCGTATATCTAGATATGGCGCATCAAGATCACTAATTGATCTTAATTAAACTGAATTTTTTGAATTTAAATTAAAACTACTCTCACAGGAGATTTTACAATGACTGAAGCACAAGCTTTTCTATACATCGCCGGCGCATTAATGATGGGTCTAGGTGCACTAGGTGCAGCTATTGGTATCGGCATATTAGGTGGTCGTTTCTTAGAAGGTGCTGCTCGTCAGCCAGAACTGATTCCAATGTTACGTACACAGTTCTTCATCGTTATGGGTCTTGTTGACGCGGTTCCTATGATCGCAGTTGGTATCGCTCTATACGTTCTTTTCGCAGTAGCTGGCGGTTAACAATTCAGCTTACCGCCGTGAGATTCCAGTCCTGCGCTAGAAAATGATTACTTATACATATAAGCTCACATTTTCCGCCTTGGTCAGAAACCTCACACCGGCAACCTGAACAGTTAACAACTTATAAGTTACGAGGAAATAACATGAACATCAATGCAACTCTTATCGGACAATCAATCGCGTTTTTCGTGTTTGTACTGTTCGTAATGAAGTATGTTTGGCCACCGCTAATTGCAGCGCTGGACGAACGTAAAAAGACGATTGCCGATGGACTTGCCGCTGCAGAACGCGGTCAGCATGAGCAAGAACTAGCTGAAAAAGCGGCTGAGAAACATATTAAAGAAGCCAAAGATCAGGCATCTGAAATTATGGTTCAAGCACAGAAGCGTGCATCTGAAATTGTTGAAGAAGCGAAAGATAATGCAAAAGAAGAAGCGGGTCGTGTTAAAACGGCTGCTGAAGCTGAGATTGATCAAGAAATCAATCGTGCAAAAGAAGCTCTTCGACAGCAGGTAGCAGGTATCGCAATGGCTGGTGCTGCTAAAGTCCTTAACCGTGAAGTTGACGAAAAAGCACATAGCGAAATCGTTGATGACATGATTGCCCAGATATAAATAAGGGTAAAAGGTAATGTCAGAATATACAACGCAAGCACGACCATACGCGAAAGCAGCCTTTGAAGTGGCGCAAGCTGAATCAAAGCAGGCGGAATGGTCTGACGCCCTGCAATTTATCGATGCAGTAGTATGCAACGCTGAATTTGTAGCCGTGATTGATAACCCAGCAATGGGAGCTGAAGCGAAAGGCAAAATTCTTTTAGATATTTGCGGTGATAAGTTATCTGAAACACAGAAAAACTTTATCAAAGTAATGGCTGAAAATAACCGCCTTATGTTGATGCCTGAAATTGTAATTTTGTTTGAAGCACACCGTGCTACAGCAGAAAATATAGTTGAAGCAACAGCGACATCAGCATACGCATTAAGCGATGCACAAGTTCAATCAATGACCGACGCCCTGAAAAAGAAATTAGGCTGCGAAGTAACGTTAACGACTGAAGTTGATTCATCGTTAATAGGCGGTGTAATTATTCGCGCTGGCGACTTAGTTATCGATGGTTCGACACAGGCCAAAATTGGGTCATTAACCCAGGCCGTAAGCCATTAGATTGGCACACTAAGTGTGAGCCATAAAAGAGGAATTAGAATGCAACTGAATCCATCAGAAATCAGTGAACTGATTAAAAAACGAATAGAAAGCTTTGAGACGGTAGCAGAAGCCCGTACCGAAGGTACTATTGTAAGCATGAGCGACGGTATCGTTCGTATCCATGGTTTATCCGAAGCTATGCAGGGCGAGATGATCGAACTGCCAGGCGAAACTTATGCTTTAGCACTTAACTTAGAACGCGACTCAGTAGGCGCGGTTGTACTAGGTTCAGACAAGCACCTGAAAGAAGGTGACGTTGCTAAGTGTACTGGTAAAATTTTAGAAGTACCAACAGGCGATGCATTATTAGGCCGTGTAGTTGACTCATTGGGTGTACCTATCGACGGTAAAGGCCCAATTGAAACAACAACATTCGCGCCGATTGAAAAAATTGCACCGGGTGTTATTGAACGTAAGTCAGTTGATCAACCGGTTCAAACTGGTTTGAAATCTATTGATGCGATGGTTCCCATCGGTCGTGGCCAGCGTGAGTTAATTATCGGTGACCGTCAGACAGGTAAAACGGCTGTAGCGTTAGATGCCATCATCAACCAGAAAGACACAGGTGTTAAATGTGTTTATGTGGCTGTTGGTCAGAAAGCATCTACTATTGCTAACCTGGTTCGTAAACTTGAAGAGCATGATGCAATGGCTCACACAATCATCGTTGCTGCGGCAGCGTCTGATTCTGCGGCAATGCAGTACATCGCTCCATACGCAGGTTGTTCAATGGGTGAGTACTATCGCGATAAAGGCGAAGACGCACTGATTGTATATGATGACTTAACTAAGCAGGCATGGGCTTACCGTCAGGTATCTCTACTGTTACGTCGTCCACCAGGTCGTGAAGCATATCCAGGTGACGTTTTCTACTTACACTCTCGCTTATTAGAGCGTGCGGCACGTGTTAATGCTGACTTCGTAGAAAAAGCAACTAATGGCGCTGTAAAAGGTAAGACTGGTTCTTTAACTGCTCTTCCAATAATCGAAACTCAGGACGGTGACGTTTCTGCTTTCGTACCTACTAATGTAATTTCGATTACAGATGGTCAGATTTTCCTTGAATCTGATTTATTCAACGCAGGTATACGTCCAGCAATCAATGCTGGTCTATCGGTATCTCGTGTAGGTGGTGCAGCTCAGACTAAAATCATCAAGAAGTTAGGCGGCGGTGTTCGTTTAGCGCTAGCTCAGTATCGTGAATTAGCGGCATTCGCTCAGTTCGCATCTGATCTTGATGACGCAACGCGTGCACAGTTATCTTTAGGTGAACGTGCGGTAGAGTTAATGAAGCAGGCTCAGTATTCACCTATGGGTGTAGCTGAAATGGGTTTCAGTCTGTATGCAATGAACGAAGGTTATATGGATGATGTTGAAGTCAATAAGGTCCTTGATTTCGAAGCAGCCATGTGGGCTTACGTTAAATCTAATAACGCCGATCTAGTTTCCAAGATTGATGAAGCTGGTGATTACAATGATGATATCGCTGCAGATATGAAAGCTGCATTAGATACATTCAAAGCTAACGGTGTTTGGTAGTCGGAGTTAAACGATGTCCGGTGCAAAAGAAATACGCGGTAAAATTAAGAGTATAAAAAATACTCAGAAAATTACCAAAGCAATGGAAATGGTTGCCGCTTCTAAAATGCGTAAAGCGCAGGAAAGAATGCGAGCAAGTCGTCCATATGCTGAGAAAATGCGCAATGTAATTGCGCATTTATCTCAAGCTCATGCGGAAATTAAACATCCGTTTATGATTGAGCGAGAAATAAAACGAGTTGGTTACATTGTTGTTACATCAGACCGTGGTCTGTGTGGTGGTTTAAACGTTAATCTTTTCAAGAAAACGATTAACGATATGAAAGCACATCATGACAAGGGTGTAGATATTGATGTTGTTCCTGTTGGGCGTAAAGCGGTTGATTTTTTCAAGCGTAACCCAGGTAACGTAGTTGCAGAGGCAAGCCAGTTAGGCGACTCACCTCACATTAACGACTTAATCGGCTCTGTAAAGGTAATGTTAGATGCATTTACCGAGGGTAAAATTGATGCGCTATATCTGGTAAGTAACGAGTTTGTTAATACCATGACACAGCAGCCAGAAGTTTTACAAATGTTACCCGTAAGTGGTTCTACTGATGATAAATTAAAACATCACTGGGATTACATTTATGAGCCGGACTCTAAAGAGATTCTTGATGGCCTGCTCATGCGTTTTGTTGAATCGCAAGTTTATCAGGGTGTTGTTGAAAACATCGCCTGTGAAATGTCAGCACGAATGATTGCTATGAAATCAGCAACCGATAATGCCGGCGATATTATTAGCGAACTTGAAACGGTTTATAACAAAGCGCGTCAGGCAGCAATTACTCAGGAAATTTCTGAGATAGTTGCAGGTGCATCTGCGGTTTAATTAATAACTCAGCTCACCCCCGTGCGGCCTTATAACCGCGTTGGAAAATGGACACTTACATTTGTAAGCTTAAATTTTCCGCCTTATTCTAAGGCCACACGGGGGCAACCTGAGTCATTAATAGAAATTAGAAATTGAAATTTGTAGGCTTTTGTAGGTGCGGCTTTAGCCGCACAATATAAAGTACCTACAAGTCTACAAGTTTAGTTTTCCTGTTATTGAGCAGGTTAATGAAGAATTTAAAATTAAGAGGATCAGTCTATGAGTGCTGGAAAAGTTGTTTCGATTATCGGTGCGGTAATCGACGTTGAGTTCCCAAGGGATGCAATTCCTAAGGTATACGATGCGTTAAGAATCGAA
>Ga0316205_10003780_pt1 | contig 13925 bp, 14 predicted proteins | sample 3monthpyrite_MG_FD_204941 | JGI IMG/M metagenome (GOLD analysis project Ga0316205, IMG submission 204941) | Microbial mat bacterial communities from mineral coupon in-situ incubated in ocean water Damariscotta River, Maine, United States -... | ecosystem: Environmental > Aquatic > Marine >... | reverse complement strand
TTTTAAAAACTCAGTGGTAATTGCCATTTTAGAAATAAATGAGCAACTTAGGATACACTTCCGATGTAATTTATAGTCCTTCAAAAGCATATCTAAATAAGACTCGGCTTGAGTTACATCTCCCTTTCTTACTCTAGTGATATCTGTGTTCACACCATCGTTATTATATGTATTTGAAAACTTACCATTAATGCGCTCAATCATTTGCTCTTTTGAAAAATACATGTTGCCAAGGTTTTTTATGCCTTGACCAACCACATCATGTAATTTACTCGCAGAGGTGCTTACATCACCATGCTTTGAATGTATAAAACAGATATTAGAATCTGCCCGGTTGAACGTAATATGATCAGCCCATTCAATCCCAAGATCATCACAGAATATATAATCATCATCTTGATGCAAATCTTCTACCACACCAAACATCGAGTCAGTATCAAATGCAGTACTAACATCACTAAAAGAGCCTTTTTCTGATGTTACACTAGGGAATTCTGACTTAGATTGCAGTATCTCTAATATACTATCTATTTCCGAAATACCTGAAGAATCTTCAAAACAAGCACCCATAAAGTACATATATTTAGGATTTGAAAACGTAACACTATAAAGCCCATTCTTAACGATAAATTTTTGTAGAGTTACTTCTTTACCATTTTCAATAACACGAAACTTAGTCAGTATCTTTGATGTTAATGAAAGTGACTTTTCATTTTTTCTAAGCTTTGAGCAATGTTCTCGCCCAATTATTTTGCAATCAGAGTCAACTTCATAAACCTGCTCAAGCGCTGAAAATAGCTGATTTTTAACTCTAGTAGATATGCTGATGTTAGTGTTTCTAGTGGTTTTATAAAGTATTTCGAGTTCATCCCTTTCTATTCTTTCATGAAGAGGCGTACTTTCTATAAGAATCGCGTTTGGCTCGCAGTTGTTTAGCACATCTTTCAATTCAACCTTTTTGGCAAAAGAATCAAGAAAATTATTACTTCCGGTTGGATTTTCAATTAATTCAACTTGTTCCTTAACCCACAGAGCAATATCATCTAATGGTTTACGTTGAGAAGTTTCTACTAATCGACCAGTACCAGATATTGTCTTTGTTATAGCCCCTTGTCTTAGTTTTAAATAGAAAGGAATAGATCGTCCAGCAGAATGAGTTGAAAGTAAGCCCTTTAAATCAGCAGCTTCATAAGCACGCGATCTCATTGCTCTGTCTGAAATTGTCATATTTCTCAATGCTATTTTTTGAAATTCAACATCATTGTCGTCAAAAGTCCCAGTTAGTTCTCTACTATCTATTAAGGTAAAGTGCTCTTTCAATATATCAGTTATATTGGCACAGCTTTTTTTAATCACAGCTAAATAGTTTTGATACTCAATGAGGATAATAAATGCGTGTACTCTATCTTCTAGGTCTTCGTCAATAAAATACACTGGCCTAACTGATGGATATACTCGCGCTGAATAGGTGTAAGTAAAATCCAGATCTTGAATTGTTTTTTCTTCTCTAAGTTCGTCAATTTCAAACTGGGCACCTGTATCCATATTTTCAACGGCAGCACCTAATATATCGTTAATGATTGAATCATCAATTGTATTGATAGGTACGTAAAATTGAGCATTTTTTGTTAATTCAAGTCTTTCAGGCAAAATTTGTTACCTCCATGTAGTATCAAATAATTATATAAAGTATTCTAATTTACTTTATATTCAAGATATTAACTACAATCGACTCTATTTTTATTGATCTAGTTAAGATTTAATAATAAATAACTAATTAACAAGTATAAAAATGACATCAAAACAAACCACTACCACCTTCAGCAGATGGATGAGTGTCATTGTAAACTTGAGTAAGTTTTTTACGGCTAACGTGAGTGTATAACTGCGTAGTGAGAATACTGGCATGACCAAGCATTTCTTGTACGTGCCTTAAATCAGCACCATTATCTAACATGGTGGTAGCGGTATTGTGTCGGAATAAATGACAAGCACCAGTACGGTCAAACCCTGCTAGTTACACATACTGTGAAGCCATATCAGATAGTTTACCCGGTACATAACGTTTGCCATTATTAGCTAAGAATAGTGCTTTACCTGAACCAATAAATGCGAACATGGGGCGAATTTTACCAATGTAAAAAGCGAGCCATTCACAACCGCGAAGGCTAATAGGCACTAAGCGCTCTTTCTTACCTTTACCATGTACACGTACCATCCGCCCGTTAAAATCAATGTCATCAATATTGAGTTTACTAATTCTTCCCTACGGATCCCTGTTGCAAAGAATGTTTCAAGAATTGATCTATCTCTATAACCTTTTATACCGAATAATAATGGTGGAGACTTCGATTCATTACCTGAAGATTTACGTAATAATGAAGAAGCAATTACAGTGGCAATTTAAAATAATGTATATACAAGACAATGGTAGGTCAGCTCTAAATACTTCAGTAAATTTATCATAAAAATATAATATTTAAACTAAATTAGCATGGTATTTCTAAAAAAGTTTGATAAATGTTATAATGAGACCATTAAAAGTAAATTACTCCACTAACCACTTGTTAAAGTTATTTTTTTCATAGAAAGTTATGTTTTTTATCATAATCCACTTCCAAGGGTACGATTTTATGGGTAAAGAATATGATGGAATTCACCGTTTAAGCTTTTTGATTGGTCTAGATGGCAAAATTGCTCATGTTTTTAATAAATTTAAAACTAAAGAGCACCATCAAGTAGTACTCGATGTATTAGCTGAAACAACAACTAAATAACCGTTGTTTCTACAATCAAGTCGGCAAGAATTTTATTACTCGCCGACTTGTCTATTTTTATCAGGTTATTTCAAAATCATCTTGTGTTGACGACCATGCATTAATCACCGCCTTTACCAAGGTTGCTAAAGGTATTGCAAAAAACACTCCCCAAAAACCCCACAAACCACCAAACAAAATCACCGCGATAATAATAGTCACTGGGTGTAAGTTGACTGCTTCTGAAAATAACAATGGCACAATAACATTACCGTCAATAGCTTGAATAACACCATAAGCTAGCATGACATAGCCTAGCTCATTGCTAAAACCCCATTGAAATAGTGCAACTAAAAATACAGGAATAGTAACAACAGTTGCGCCAACATACGGCACAAGCACTGAAAGGCCAACCAATACCCCTAACAAAACCGAATAACTTAAATCAAGAAAAATAAATGCAATCGTAGTTGAAATGCCAACAATAAGGATTTCAATCACCTTACCGCGAATATAATTTAATATTTGTTGATTCATTTCTTTACTGACTTGGGTTGCCATACGGCGCTCTTTCGGTAAGAACTGTGTAAAAACCGCTAGTAAGTCACGTTTGTCTTTTAAAAAGAAGAACACCATTAACGGCACTAAAATTAAATAAACCATCAAAGCAACTATATCTGAAATTGAATTAAGTGATGCTTTTAGGGCTACTTCTCCCCATTCCAAAAGTTTTTCTTTTATAGTAGAAATAAAGGTTTCTATTTGTGACGCTTGAATAATATCAGGATATTGCTCGGGCAAAGTTAATAAATATTTTTGTCCCTCTGATACCATGTGTGGAACTTCTTGCAATAAACTACTGCTTTGCTGCCATATAATTGGCAGTAAACCGAGTAAGGATATTAAAGCAACACCAACAAACGCGCCAACAACGAGTGCTGTTGCACTGGTTCGCGAAAATTTTAAATTCACCATTTTATTTACAGGTAAATCAAGTAAAAAGGCAATAGCTAAAGCCACTAACACTGGCATTAATAACTGACTAAATAAAGCAATAAATAATATAGAGGCCAGTAAAATAATAACAAGCGCAACCGCATGAGGATCGGAGAATTTACGTGTGTACCAGTCGCTAAAAAGCTTAAACATAATGATCCTTTTATTTTAATTCAATCATTGCTTAGATAAGGTGATTTGCACTATGTTATTATCAATACAAGTCTGTTCATAGTGAAAGTTTAGTTTACTCAATAAGTTAGGGATATTTTGTTTGGAGCCTGAATCACTCACCTTTAATATACAAATATCACCTAGTTGCATTTTTTTTAAGATCAGACGTAATTTAACCAAAGGAAGTGGGCATTTTTCCTCACTAGCATCATATTGAAAGATCATTATATATTTCTTTTTTTTAATAAAAAAATCTGAGACAATTATTTGGCTATATTAACGTAAGTATTCTTATTTAAATAGCCAAATAAACAACTTAGATTGTCAGCTAGCGAGAAATTTTACATATTTTACGAATTTTTTCGTGCCATTGTGGTCATACAATAGTTACTAATTCACTTTATTTAACAATTTCATGCAAAATAATGATATCAATTTTTCTTTTATCAATTAATTTTCACTTATTCATTTTTCGCATTATTTCTTTTTGTTTGTATAAATTAACAGGATTTTCATATTGTTTAACATAAAACCTCTATTGCTAAGCTGTACTATCACGGCAATAGTAGCTAGTATTTTCACTTTTGATGTACTGGCAAGTGATCAAAATAATAAAAATAAACTTCCCGACATTGGCATTTCAGGCTTTAGTGTACTTTCGTTAGACAAAGAGCGACAAATTGGTAACGCCATGATGCGTCAACTTCGTGCTAGTCAGCCGCTAATTCAAGACCCTGTACTTATCGAATATATTAACGATTTAGGTAATCAACTTGTTAAAAATGCCCACGATGTTAATTACGCTTTTAAATTTTTCTTAATCAATAAAGATGAGTTAAACGCTTTTGCTTTTTTCGGTGGTCATGTTGGTATTCACAGTGGCTTATTAACAACAGCTGACAATGAAAGCGAGCTTGCCTCGGTTATTGCTCACGAAATATCTCATGTCACCCAACGTCATTTAGCCCGTCGTTTAGAATCTCAAAGCAATAGCCAAGCGTTAACTATGGCTGGTATGATTTCTGGTATTTTACTTACCTTGGTCAACCCTACTGTTGGTATGGCAGCATTAAGTGCCTCAATGGCGGCTTCTCAACAAGCCAGTATTAACTATACACGAGGCAATGAGAAAGAAGCCGATAGAGTCGGCATTGCCTTATTAGCCAAGAGTAACTTTGATCCTCAAGGAGCAGCAAACTTTTTTGGAAAAATGTCTGAGAAATATCGCTATGCTAGTAAGCCGCCGGCAATGTTATTAACCCATCCTTTACCTGAATTGAGAATTACAGATGCCAGGCAGAGAGCTCAAAATTATCCTATAAGACATTTAACCCCTAGTTTAAATTTTGAATTGGCTAAAGCTAGGATTCAAGCTCGTTATCAAAATAGCGCTAAGGAAAATGTTGACTACTTTTGGGAGCTACTACACAAGAAAAAATATATTCTAAGAGAAGGTGCTGAATATGGCTTGGCTTTATCTTACTTTGAAGAAGGTGAATATAAACAAGCTAAAAAAATTTTAGAATCTTTGAAGCGCTATGATGCCAATAACTTATTCTACGTTGATGCTTTAACCGATGTTTACCTAGCATTGCATGAATACGATAAAGCTTTAACAATGTTAGCTAAGTTAAATTTGCTTATGCCAAACAATCAAGTAGTCAGCCTAAATTATGGTAACGCGTTGCTATCAGCAAAGAAATACGACCAAGCAGCAACGGTTATACAAGATTTTTTACTCGTTAGTCCGGGAAACTTTATCGCTTATGATATTCTAACCACCATCTATCAAAAACAAGAGAAAAAGGGCTTGATGCATATAACGAAAGCTGAAGTGCTCGCCTTATTAGGTGCCTATACTAAAGCGGTTGATGAATTACAAACGAGTTATGCTTTTGTTGAAGATCAGCCACTTCTACAAAAACGAATCAAAGCCAGAATACTACAATTTCAAGAGCAAGAAAATACACTTAAACGTTTGTAATTTGCTTAAACACTTAACCCTTAAACACTTAACCCTTAAACACTTAGCCATTAAACAAAGAAGAATCGCACTATGCTTACCATTTATCATAACCCTAGATGTTCGAAAAGCCGTCAAACTCTTGAGCTAATTCAAGAAAATTCAACTAAAGAAATAAGCATTGTTGAATATCTTAAAACACCCCTTAGCCAAGCAGTAATTGAACAGTTATTAATGCAACTATCATGTACGCCCATTGAAATGATGCGTGTCAAAGAAGCTGAATTTAAAGAGCAAAACCTTAAGGGTGCCGATGATAAAACCTTAATATCGGCTATGGTAGCAACACCAAAATTGATCGAAAGACCTATAGTGAGTGATGGCACTACAGCGGTGATTGGTAGACCACCAACAAATGCATTAACCTTATGTTAGTTGAATAGGCGCTAGTAAATGAAAACTCAAAGAATTTCGACTCCAAATTTAAAAAAAATAGCCTTGTTTGGTTATTTTTCTTTACTTATTTTTATGCCTTTATGGTTATTAGTGTTATCACCTAGCGCAAGTTTAAGTACCTCAACAACATTGATCCTATTCACTTTACCCTTGTTATTCCCGTTAAAAGGCCTATTGCAAGGCAATCCGTTTACTTATGCTTGGGCCAACTTTATTGTCTTAATATATTTTTTACACGGCCTGACTACCTTATGGGTTTTGCCAAGTGATATGCTTTGGGCGACATTAGAGCTTATTTTTGCTAGTGCTATGTTTTTAGGTTGTAGTTATTATGCGAAATACAAAGGGCAAGAGCTCGGTCTTAGTATTCGAAAAGCAAAAAAAGAAAAATAGTCTTAGTTTATAATTAATATAGTCACCAAAGGAAATAAGCATGAAACTCCCCCTTTGTTTACAATATTTTACGCTTATTGCTACGCTTTCATTATCTGCGTGTGGTGGCAATAGTACAAAAACTGATGTGCCAGTCGTTAATGTCGGCGAAGAGGCTTCTGTTTTACAACTTGAAGATAGTTTATTAACTAATCAAAGTGTTGATTTGATTTTATATTTTCCTAATGATGAAATTAGCAATATTCAATGGCAACAAACATCAGGTGAAGCTATTAACTTACTTGCTACTTCGAGCAAAGTGATAGGCTTCACGCCTGCAAGTTCTGGTAATTATAGTTTTGAGGTTAGTTTCAGCAAAAATGGCGCTGCTAGTCAAACACTTACTAAGTCTTTTACTGTAACAGAACAAAGCAGTTTAATTTCAGCACGTTTAGCTCATGAAGTGCGTAGCGGCAATAAGGTTTCACTAAGAGCACAACTCGACAGTAATATTGATAGTAGTTTAGTTTCATGGCAGCAAGTTGCTGGTCCAACCGTTACTTTGACAGAGCCAAATACCAACGGTCAGCTAGCGATATTTTTTGATGCACCAACTGTCAGCAAAGATACCTATATTAGCTTTGCTGCGTCGGTAACGGTTCAAGGCACAAAATATACTGATAATGTTACTGTATTAGTTGAACCAGCTACGAGTATTAATGACAATGCCTATTTTGAAAACCGTGTGGGGAAAGTTTTTCCATACAATGCAAATAGTCCTTATAGAAATAACTTAACTAACTGTGTTTATGCAAACACGTTAACTAGCTCTTGTACGTTAAATCAATTACCGCTTATTGCAAAAGAAGTACAAAATAGTATAGGAACACCAAGTGTTGAAACGATTATGGACAGAGTGGTTGTTTCACATCAATGGATGGGAGATAGGTTTAAAGAGTTTTTAATCAATAGCGATCCTTATGATGATATTAAAAACTTACTCAGAGCAACCACAGCAATAGTGATCAGTTATGATGTACGCCCTTCTTTTTATTGGGCTGCAACAGGTGCTATTTATCTTGATGCAGACAACTTTTGGTTAACAGCACAAGAGCGCGATACCATTAACGAAGCTCCTGATTACCGTGCTAATTTTGGTAACGACCTACAGTTTGTAATGCCGTGGCGTTATGTTAAAGATAATAAATATGCCTCGCAATTTATTCCATCGTCAGTGCGTACCGATCGAGATAGCAGTGTAGGTTTGTTCCGATTAACGTCGCTTATGTACCATGAACTTGCCCATGCTAACGATTTTTTCCCAAGCACAGAGTGGTATAGCCACTCATCTCAAACCCGTGTACTTGATGCCGCACTGAGCAGTGATTTTGAATCCGACCAGTTATCCGTTACTTTACCCCTGCAAAGTCAAACCATGCGTGATTTAGCGCAAGTAAGCTTTGCAGGAGAAACGGCCAGTTCAACTCAAGCTAGCTATTTACCTGTAGATATAGAAGGTTTCTTCAGCCCAGATATAGCCACAGACTATTATGCTTACTCTAGTTTACGTGAAGATTATACAATGCTATTTGAAGAGTTGATGATGCAAAAGCGTTTTAATGTCTTTAGAGATGTTGCCATTACTAACCAACCCAGTGGTAATAATATTTCAGCACTCGATTATATTGTTACTTGGGGACAGCGCGGCAGAATAGGAGCAGCAAGTATTAAGCCTAGAGTATTATTTAGTGCTAGCCGCGTGTTACCAGAATTTGACAGTGCTGCAGCATTAGCAACGGTTCCTGCCCCTATTGCTATGATTGCAGGTAATAATTGGATCGAGAACTTAACCATCAGCCCAACACCTGCTAACCCAGTAGCTACAAACGCTATTAAAAATGCAAAGAGCTCAAATTTGTTAAATCAAAATCAAACTGTCTTTTATCAATATTATCAAAAGGCATTGCCTAAACATTGATACTAGTTATCGTTTAAGCCTAAGAACTATAAGTTAATGGTTAATGAAAAGCTTAATTAGCTAACCAGTTAGCACAAACGAGTGTTTCATTACTTTGTTTTACTTTACCAACAAACTTGCTACCGGCAATTATTGGTCCAACGCCTTTTGGCGTCCCGGTCATAACAATGTCGCCATCTTCAAGGTCAATAAAAGTCTGCAATTGCGATAAGATTTCATCGGGTTTAAACATCATCAAGGCGACCCCACCTGCCTGAACAAGGGAGTTGTTTATAGACAATTCTAAACTCAAGTTGTCTGTAACCGTGTTAAGGGTGACAAAATCACTAAAAACAGCGGCGCCATTAAAACTTTTAGCTCGCTCCCATGGTAAGCCTTTCGTTTTTAATTTGGCTTGTAAATTACGTTTAGTTAAATCTAAACCAATAGCTACAGCGGTAAAATGTCCCTGCTGATAAAGAAAGCATAACTCAGCTTCATAATGTAACGGCTCTTGATGATAAGACTGTAGTTTGGATGATATAGCGGAATTAGGCTTTAAAAACACCACCATTTCATCGGGCACTTCATTACCTAGCTCTGCAATATGATCAACATAGTTACGACCAATACAAATAATTTTAGAAGGGCTGATTGATTGTTCTTCAAAATTCACAACGTTCATAGTGCTCTCAATATAAAGACTTATGCTACTGCGCTAGGTCTACTAAAATTAAGTAATGTTTAAAACATCTTTAATAAAAGGAATAGTAATTTTACGCTGCTCTCTTATCGATGCTTTGTCTAATGCATCAAGAGACGCAATTAAACTCGCCATATCGCGTGATAATCGATTTAATAAAAAATTAGCGGCATCGTCACTTAAAATCAAACCTCGTTTTGAAGCTCTAAATTGCAAAGCAGTAATTTTTTCACCATCACTTAAAGGTTTAAGTTGCTCAGTTAAGCCCCAACTCAACCGAGAGACTAAATCAGGCAAAGTTAGCCCTAATTGGTTAACACTTTGATCGCCACTAACCACCAAGTAATTATTCTGCTCTAGCACTCGGTTATAGAGATCAAAAACAGCTTGCTCCCATATTTTATTACCTGCAAGTAATTGAATGTCATCTAAACAGATAACATTTATTTGCTCTAAGCCGTCTAAAACGTCTACTGATAATGTTAATAACTCAGCACAAGACAAACAAACCGAGGTTTTATTTAATTTCGCAACATAAGCGCTACTTGCATGTAGTAAATGCGATTTACCAACGCCACTTAACCCGAACAAGTAAAAACATCTTGGCTTATTTATTTGTTCTTGCTGGGTATTATCTAAAAACAAGCCTAACTGGCTAACTGCAGCACAGTTAGATTTACTGAGATAGTTATCAAAAATTTCATCGTCGGGTAGCTGTACTGACAAAACGAGTTGTGCGCTATTTTTCATTAGTTCTGCCAATAAAAAATAGGTACAAACTGCTCTGGTTTCTCATTTATAAGAGGTTCGTTGAATTGAGCAAGTGGATCAATATATTGTGTTAGCTGCTTACTAAGCTTTAATGAAGCAAGTAAAGCTTCTTCAGAGCCAAGTAACTGTAAATTGAAACGCCGTGCACCGGCTTTAGCACTTAGTAAGGTTACTGATTTAACTGATGATAAATTGCTTAAAAAGTCAAAAACAGCAACATAAGTTGCTAAAGAATCAATATTTTCTACTTCAATAACAAAGTCATTATCACTGGTAGTAGATAAGGCATAACGTTGATAAATAAGCTCAGTAATATCAGCTAACCCTTGCTCTAACAGCGTTTGTGGAACGCTACCTTGATATTGCTGACTCAATTTTTGTTGCCCTTTTATTAGACCCCAATCTAATAAACTCCAATCTAGTACATATTGCTGCTTGCTAGTGTGAAACTGTGCGCACAACAAGCCACAATCACTGGGCTCTGCATTTACTTCTTCATCCTTATCAAAATTCACTAAACTCGAATTTGAAATTCTCATCACTACGATAGCTTCCCCTAAATAACGGCGTGATGCTGCTTTAATAGGCTGCTGAAAACGCCCCCATAAATCGCTTAGTTGAATGTTGTTAGTATCTACTAAATCCATTAACGGCATTATAATGGGTAAACCACGTTGCGCAGAAAACTCATTGACCATAAATGGTAAGTTTGAAGCAGCAGAGTTAGACATAATACGGCGAGTCAAGCCTTGTTCATCGATAAGCCAAAGTAATAGTTGTGGTCGTAAACTGCCCCACAGAGGTAAATTAGCCTGTTGAAATAATTGATTTATTTTATCTTTATTAAAGCTGGCGAGTAAAAAAAGTTGCTTTTTATTGCCTTGTTGATCTGCTACTTGTAACACTTTGTGCTGATAACGATATTGGCTTAAATATAAACGGTAATTTTTTAATGACTGCTTAATAACATTATTGTCTAAAACACTTTTTTCACCGCCCACTTTTAGCATCACTGCTGCCAGTGCTTTTTTCAACGCATGCGCCCTATCACTACTATTTTGTGAGCTAATAGCAATGCTTGCTTGATACAAACCTTTTACTTCAACAGCCTTAAGTGGCATTGACAATAAAAAGCTAGTAATAACAAACAGTAAAAAAAATATGCCTTTAAACATAAGCCCTTTAATATAATTAAGTATTCAGAAGATAATCTGCCTGAGATATTAGCACAATCAAACGGTATTTTATCGCCAAATAAAAAAATTTCTCAATTTGATATAAAGATTTTGAGTATGTGCGCCGGCACTGGTAGAATACGCATCTTTTTAAACCTGACTAAGCCTAAGTTTTGTGCTTGTTTAGGTTTCATACTATGGTTATTTTTTGAGGTTTCCCGTGAGCGAACAAAAACAGTCTTTAAGCTATAAAGATGCTGGTGTTGATATTGATGCTGGTAATGCCCTTGTTGAGAATATTAAAGGTGCCGTAAAGCGCACAACTCGCCCTGAAGTTATGGGTGGTTTAGGCGGTTTTGGAAGTGTTTGTCAATTACCTACTGGTTATAAAGAGCCTGTGTTAGTTGCCGGAACTGACGGCGTGGGAACCAAATTACGTTTAGCGATTGATTTAGCCAAACACGACACGGTTGGCATAGACTTAGTAGCTATGTGCGTGAATGACTTAATAGTACAGGGTGCTGAGCCATTATTCTTTTTAGATTATTATGCTACAGCTAAACTTGATGTTGACGTTGCTTCAGCTGTTGTCGAAGGCATCGCTGAAGGTTGTATTCAGTCAGGCTGTGCATTAGTTGGCGGCGAAACGGCTGAAATGCCAGGCATGTACCACAAAGGTGATTATGATATCGCTGGTTTTTGTGTTGGCGTTGCTGAAAAGTCACGCCTACTCGATGGCTCAAAAGTCGCTGCTGGCGATCAGTTAATCGCACTAGGTGCTTCTGGTCCTCATTCAAATGGTTTTTCATTAATTCGTAAAGTGCTAGAAGTAAATAATACTGACACTAATGAATTACTTGCCGGTAAAGCAATTAGCGAGCACTTGTTAGAGCCAACTAAAATTTATGTGAAATCTGTTTTAGCCTTACTTAAAGAAGTTGAAGTTCACGCTTTATCTCATATTACTGGTGGTGGTTTTTGGGAAAATATTCCGCGTGTTTTACCTGAAACTGCACAAGCAGTTATCAATGGTGAAAGCTGGCAATGGCCTGAAATTTTCAACTGGTTGAAAGAAAACGGCAATATTACCGAACATGAAATGTACCGCACGTTTAACTGTGGCGTGGGTATGATTATCGCTGTGCCTCAAGACAAAGTTGCACAAAGCATAGAAATATTGACCGCTCATGGTGAAAAAGCATGGCATATTGGCGCTATTGCCGATAAAGCTGATGGCGAAGAGCAAGTGGTTTTTTCTTAAGTTAATAACCTAAGTTACAAAGCATAAATAAAGGGGCTGGTAATTCGCCCCTTTATCATATCTAGAAAAAGTATCTAAAAAGGAAATACAATGTCTAGCCGAATAGTGGTATTAATATCTGGTAGTGGCACAAATTTACAAGCAATAATAGATGCCTGTGAATCAGCCGACTATCCCGGCACTGTTGTTGGCGTAGTTTCAAATAAAAGTGATGCCTATGGTTTAACACGTGCCAAAAATTCCGATATTGATACTGTTTCATTGTCACATAAAGATTTTGAAAGCCGTGACAGTTACGATCAAGCCTTAATCACAAAAATTGATCACTTCAGCCCTGATATTATTGTGCTTGCCGGCTTTATGCGTATTTTAACTCCTGCGTTTGTTCAGCATTATCAAGGGAAGTTACTCAACATCCACCCTTCTTTATTGCCTAAATATCAAGGTTTGAATACTCATCAACGGGCGATAGATGCTGGTGATAAAGTCCATGGTGTTAGCGTCCATTTTGTTACTGAAGAGCTAGATGGGGGGCCTGTTATTTTGCAAGCAAAAGTCCCAGTCTTTGATGGCGATACTAGTGATGATTTAGCTGCGCGCGTTCACGAACAAGAGCACAGAATTTATCCCTTAGTGGTTAAGTGGTTTTGCCAAAAACGCTTAAGTATGAAATCTGAAAGTCAAAATGAATACGCAATGCTAGATGGTAATATCCTACCAACTTCTGGTTATGCGAACGAGGAATAAGCTGTTAGTATAAAGGCAACTTAATTTTTGCCTTTATATAGTTATAGGATCATTTGTGTTAGTGAAGTCTCTTTTATTTGTTTTATTATCTTTTATATCTTTCGCTTGTCTGTTTGACGCCACTGCGACAGAACAACAAACTCAAAACCAAGTTAAAAATAAACATAACCTACCTGCATTTACGGCAAAATATACGGTATTACATAAATCAGATCCTGTAGGTAGTGCGGTTAGACAACTTAGTTATCAAGCTGACGGTAGTATTAATTATCATTATAAAACTGAAGTGAAATGGCTTATTTTCTCTCAAACGCGAAGTGAAACCTCAATTCTAACCATAAAAAACAATCAAGTTACCCCGCAACATTTTACTTATACCAGAGAAGGCACTGGCAAAGATAAACATTATGAGTGGCGTTTTGATGCTGAAAATAACAGTGCTCAAGACATAGGTAGGAAACGAAAAACAATTTCCCTTGATTTTACTCAGCCCTTACAAGATAGCTTAAGCTATCACCTACAACATAGATTGAATTTGATAAATGATGCCAGTAAAAAAGAATACAGTTACCCGGTTGTTAAAACATCAGGCTC
>Ga0316205_10003779_pt1 | contig 13930 bp, 19 predicted proteins | sample 3monthpyrite_MG_FD_204941 | JGI IMG/M metagenome (GOLD analysis project Ga0316205, IMG submission 204941) | Microbial mat bacterial communities from mineral coupon in-situ incubated in ocean water Damariscotta River, Maine, United States -... | ecosystem: Environmental > Aquatic > Marine >... | reverse complement strand
CCGATCTGATACCCCAGATTGGACAGCAGCACGTTGGTCTGAACTTGCTGTTCTACAGTGGAAAAAGTGGCCAGTTGCACGGCGAAGTCGGCTGATTCGATTGGATTCAGGGGGTCCTGGTTCTGCATTTGAACCGTCAGCATCTTGATGAAGGTTTCAAAATCGGAATTCACGGCCGATCCGTTCTGAGACGTGGCGGATGCAGCGCCACCAGACAGTGCATTGGGTTGTGTGTTGGATGTAATTTCCATGATGGTCTCCTGTCAGATGCGAATATCGACGCGATCAGAAATCGAAAGGGCGGGCCCCGCATGTTCGAGCCGATCGGCTTTAGATTGCACGGGTGGGTCGGCCAATGGCGTTTCTTCGCCCGGTTGCGCCTGATCGGTAAGGAAGGGGTTTGCACCCTGACCGGACCCGTGCTGCGCAAACGAGAATTCCGCCTTGCCATACCCGATGGCGCGAAAATCCTCGGCCAACAGATCGGCGTGACGGCGCATCAATTCAAGTGTTTCGGGCCGGTCGGCCACCACCTGCACAATCACCGCACCCTCAATCGTTTTGACGCTCATCTTGACCCGGCCCAGCTCGACCGGGTTGAGATGCAACTCGACCGGGCGTGATCCGCCACGTTGCATCACCTCGGCAAGCTGAGCCGATACATGCCGTGCCAATTCCGCACGCGGTATGACGCTACCATCGGCCATCACGCGAGGCTGGGCGGGCAAATCAGAGACTGGTCGTGCATCCGGGGTCAGTTCGGCGTCAAGGGAGAAAACCTGCCGACTGACACCCTCACCGGTACCCAGTGTGGGGTTGATTGGTGCGGTGACGCCCACCTGAGGCGCGGTGGCCAACTGAGGTTGTGTTCGGGCCGGTGGCGGGGGGGATGAGGGTGGATTCTCGGCTCGGGCGAAACGGCCTTCCACGTCACGCGGCACCGGAGTGATTGACCGGGCCGGTGACAAAGGTGTGGGCACAGCGCCTGGCTGTGGTTGCGTGGCCAGCGGGACACTCTCGGCAGGTGTTATGACGGCACCCGGCGGTCTGCCTTGCTGAGGAACGACAGCGCTTTCATCTGATGCATAGGTAACCCGCAGCGGCGGGTTTGCCGGTGCTACGGGCAGGGCTGTAATTCGCCCTGTGCTGCGCACATCTGCCGGGGCTGCCGGGGCTGGTCCTGGCTCCACCGGCATTTGCCCTCTTGTGTAGATTGGCTGTGGCTGTACCTGTTCGGAGGTTGCAATTGGCAGTGGTACGGCGCCTGCGCCACCGGCATTGGACGCCACAGGTGTTGGGGTCGCAACCCGCCCATCAATCGGGGTTTTCGGTAAGGTGGGTGTTGATGTCCGACCCGTTGGCATTGGTATGGACGGGGTAGGTATCGACACGATCTGGCCGACCGCACGGAGAGTCATCGGAGTTGTGGGGGCCAGTGGTGTTGAGGGGTTGATTAGTGTGCCGTCGCCTCGTGTTGCAGGTATCGTCCGGCCGTTCTGGTCTGGCGCTACCGGTGTGGTCGTAGTGACGGCCACCAGAGGCACCGTGGCCTCGGGCACATCCAGTCTGTTTGGCGATGTTCCGGGGCCGTCCGTGAGTGGTTGGATCGGCAAGATGTCCAAATCCGGCGTGGTGGCCGCATCCGGGGTCACTTCACCGCCTCGGCCTGTCACCAACACTGCGTCACCCTCATCAACCGCTTCGATCGTCACCTCAGGCTCGGCAACCAACGGATCCTGATCCACGGCCTCTTCAGATGATGGAGTGCCTTCGCTTGGCAACAGCACCGCGTCGCCATCATCCAGACGGCCCTCAGCCTGTTCTGCTGAGGTTTCTGCCAGAATGTCCTGAAAACTAAACCCACGGTTCGACGCCGCGATATTTTCGCCGATATTGGGCGTAGCGCCTTTTTGACGTGTCTCGCCTGTCTCGGTCCCAAGAATCTGACCAATAGAGAATTGCAGCATATCTGCCTCCGGGAATTCTTCCGTTTCGAGAACAATCCCAGATTTTGGTTACCGCATCTTTACCGGTTTGAGGTCAAATACGTCTTAGTCCCAGCAATTCGAGGTATTCCAGTGACAGACTATTTACCAATTCAACCTGCGCAGGCCGGCACGGCCAGGATCGTGCCCCAAAACTCCGTGCGCGAGGCTGCGGAGAAACTTGAGGCCACCTTTCTTGCCGAGATGTTGAAATCTGCGGGGTTGGGTGCCCAGGACCACGGATTCGCGGGCGGTATTGGAGAAGATCAATTTGCCTCGTTCCAGCGCGAGGCCCTGGCTGACGAGATGGTCAAACGTGGCGGTATCGGGCTGGCCGAACTGTTTTACAATGCATTAGTGGAGAAAGCCGATGAATGATCTGACCTCCCAGGAATTGATTGATACGCTGGATGACCTGCTTGATCGCGAACGCCAAGCGTTGTTGGGCGGTGAACTGGATCAGATCGCACGGATCGCAGAGCAGAAAGAAGGTCTGATTGACGCGTTGAATGCCAACGCATCGTTATCCCCACAGGGTCTGACCGACCTGCAGGCAAAGGTGGCCCGCAATCAGGCGCTGTTGGACGGGGCGTTGCAGGGTATTCGCAAAGTAGCCATGCGATTGGCGGCCCTGCGCAAAATCCGCAGATCGCTGGAAACCTACGATGCCAAAGGCCAAAAACAGACCATTCAGGGTGAAGTTGACCGCCGGATGGAAAAGCGCGCCTGAGGGGATTTGTTTCAAATGCCAAACAGATGAAAGGTTGAGTTTAGCACTCCATTAGCACTTGCACGACCATGCTGACCGGGCATCCGGACCGGGTGGCACAGCAGGGTTCAGGCCCGCTGTACTCGTTAGAACGACAGCTTAGGCCGTCCTCATGGGGGCGGGATGTGCAAACAGGCGCAAAAGCGCCGTAAGCTAAAGGAAAATGCTATGTCCAGCATTCTGACAAACACCAGCGCAATGGTTGCGCTGCAAACCCTGAAATCAGTCAACATGAACCTGGCTGATACTCAGACCATGATTTCAACCGGTAAGAAAGTCGCCTCGGCCAAGGACAACTCGGCCATCTGGGCGATCTCGAAGGTGATGGAATCGGATTCCAACGGCTTCAAGGCGATCTCGGACAGTCTGTCTCTGGGGCAATCGACGGTTGCCGTGGCCCGTCAGGCGTCAGACGCTATCACCGATCTTCTGACCGACATGAAAGGCAAGATTGTCGCCGCTCAGGAAGACAATGTTGATCGGACCAAGATCAATGACGACGTCACCGCATTGAAAGGGCAAATCAACTCGATTATCGCAGCGGCGCAGTTCAATGGCCTGAACCTGATCAACGGCAGCTCGCCATCTGCAAGCATTCTGTCCTCTCTGGACCGCGATGCAGCCGGCACCGTGACTGCATCGTCCATCACGGTTGCCGGGCAGGACCTGTCATCTGGTGGCTATGTCGCCAAAGCAGCTTTCACCGGCTCGGATGGTCTGGCCGTGGACAATGATGATGCCTTTGGTTTCGCACTTGACGGCACTGGCGGTACCGATGTGGCAGGCACCGTGGTTATTGTCGACCCAACCTATGTGGCAGGTGACAAAATCTCGATGACACTCGGTGATACGGAAGTGTCCTACACCGTGACGGCTGCAGATGTGGCCAGCACATCGGTTGAAGACATCATCGCGGTTGGTCTGAAATCGGCGATTGAGGCGAGCGGCGCAGATGTGACCGTGGACTACAACATCGCAAACGCCGGTACCCTGGTTATTACCAACACCGGAGCAGATTCCTTGTTCGTCTCGGGACAGTTCGCGAATGCCGGATCGGGTGGATTGGGTACAATGACCGGAATTGATGTGTCGTCAGCCGGTGGTGCAACTGCTGCACTGGGTACGATTGAGACCCTGATCAACACCGCGATTGACGCCACAGCTGCGTTCGGGTCTGCCGAAGGGCGAATTGAAACCCAGGCGACCTTCATCTCGAACCTGACGGATTCGTTCACCGCGGGTATCGGTGCTCTGGTCGATGCGAACATGGAAGAAGCCTCTGCTCGCTTGCAAGCGCTTCAGGTGCAGCAGCAGTTGGCCGTGCAATCGCTGTCGATTGCCAACCAGTCGCCGCAAACCATCCTGTCGTTGTTCAGAGGATAACAACACTGGCCAGGGGCGCATGGTTCGCGCCCCTGACACTCCTCACGGCTGAGCAGCAACAAACATCTAAGGACGCAAAATGAACGCGATACTTCAAGCGCAGAACGCCTATGGTCAGGGCGCGCAACCGATCCGGACCCCTCGTGGTGCTGAATACGATGCCTTCGCCCAGATCACATCACGGCTGAAATCCAGTGCGGTAAAAGGCAAGGCAGGCTTTGCTGACCTCGCCCGCGCCATCCACGACAACAGACGCCTCTGGACTGCTCTGGCAGCAGATGCTGGCAGCGAAGGCAATGCCCTTCCAAAAGAACTAAGAGCCCGGATTGTATATCTGGCTGAATTCACGCGGCTCCACAGCGCTCGGGTTTTGACCGATGGCGCTTCGATTGAGCCGCTGATCGACATCAATGCAGCCATAATGCGCGGCCTGCGCGACGGGAGGGCAAAACCATGAGTGGGCTTGTTCTGAAATTGGGCCCGAAAGAGCGGGTCCTGGTAAACGGGGCGGTGATTGAAAATGGTGACCGACGCTCACGCCTGTCAATCATGACACCCAATGCCAACATCCTGCGCCTTCGCGATGCGATCCATCCTGATGAAACCAACACGCCGGTGCGCCGGGCCTGCTATGCGACACAGCTTGTCCTGTCTGGCGATTCCACGGCAGAAGACGCACGCTATCCTTTGCTGCACCGGATCGAAGAGCTGAGCCAGGTGTTGCAGGATCCTGATAGCCAGGCCCAGTTGGCCCGGGCCACGACCGCGCTGTTGGAAGGGCAATTCTATCAATGCCTGAAAGCGCTGCGCGCCTTGCTCCCGCGCGAGGCGCGGCTTCTGGCCAATCCGATTCAATGACCTTTCAACCGATTGTGCCGATCTCGGGGCTGACTGGTTGGACGTTCCTGCAAAGCACTTTGGTGCGCCAGACAGAGACCTATAACACCAAGCCTTCGCTCATCCGCGATACGGACTATTTCACGCAGAACATAAAGTCGGTGGACAGTGCCGAGGCGCTTGTCTCGGACCGGCGGTTGCTGCGTGTGGCGTTGGGGGCATTTGGCCTGCAGGATGATATCAACAGCCGTGCCCTGATCCAGAAAGTGCTGGAAGAAGGCACCATCAAAAGCGAGGCCTTGGCGAACCGGCTGTCGGATGACCGTTACAGAAAACTCTCGCAGGCGTTTGGTTTCGGCGAGCTCACAGGCTCTCGTACCACCTGGGAGGGATTCGCGGACGAGATCAATGCGCTCTATCGCCGCCGCTCATTTGAAGTTGCGGTGGGCGATCAGGATCAGAGTATGCGCCTGGCCCTGAACGCCAAGCGGGAGCTTGCTGAAATTGCTGGGCGTGACGAGTCTGAAAACACCAAATGGTTCAGCATTATGGGCGTGCAGCCTTTGCGCCAGGTCTTTGAGACCGTTTTGGGCCTGCCAAGTGGCTTTGGGCAGCTTGATCTGGATCGCCAGCTGGAAGAATTCAAGACACGCGCGTCCAGTCAGTTAGGTTTATCAAGCCTTGAAAATCTGACGGATCCCGAGGTTCTGGACGACCTTGTGGACCGCTTTGTTCTGCGCGATCAGATATCGGCCAACGTCTCTCTGAGCAATGGATCCATTGCGTTGACGATTCTGCAATCGGTCCAACCTCTGAACGCTGCGTTCTGATCCGTAGCCGAGTCCAGTGACAACTTATGATACCCGCACCTGCGCCGTCGCCGCGTCTGGAGCAGCCGTAGTTGATGTCATGTCAGAGCCTATGACGTGCGGCGTGGCGGTCGAGCCGGTTGTGACCATACCACCCTTCGATGCGGCAGTGCCCGAAACACCGGCGCGCCGTAGGATCAGGCCCAGCTTGTCAAAACTGCTTTGCACCGAATGCGGCTCTTTTTCGGCGAGGTAGGCATCCAGTTCGGGCCACACCTTCAGCGCCTGGTCCAGTTGAGGATCACTTCCATCGGCGTATAGCCCCGCCTTGACCATTGTTTCCGACCGCGCATAGGCCCCCAGTAATGCCCGTGCCTGCCCGATCAGTGCGTTTTCCGACTCTGATGCCGCTGCTGGCAGACTGCGCGAGACCGACCGCAACAAATCAATCGCCGGATATCGCCCACGTTCGGCAATTGTGCGATCCAGCACCACATGCCCATCCAGAACACCGCGCAGGATGTCGGCCACCGGCTCTTCCATATCAGACCCGGCCACCAGCACGCTGAGCAACGCTGTGATGTCGCCCTGTCCCATTTCGCCCGGGCCTGCGCGTTCGCAAAGCGACATGATCATGTGGGCGGTCGACGCCGGAAACCCACGCAAGGCGGGCAATTCGCCCGATGCGGTCGCGACCTCGCGATGTGCCTCGGCAAAGCGCGTCACCGAATCAGCCAAAAACAGAACATGTTTGTCCTGATCGCGAAAATGCTCGGCGACGGTCATCGCGGTCCAGGCGCATCGCCGGCGCACCAAGGGCGATTTGTCGGATGTCGCCGCCACGATGACCGAGCGGCGCATTCCCTGCTCGCCCAAGACATGTTCGACAAATTCACGCAGCTCGCGTCCCCGCTCACCAATCAGGGCAAAGACCACCACGTCGGCTTCCATCTTGCGGCCAAGATGACCAAGAAGGCTGGATTTCCCGACACCCGATCCGGCGAACAGGCCAACCCGCTGACCGCGCACGATCGGCAGCAGGGTGTTGAAAGCCGCCATCCCGGTCTCAAGCCGCGCACCCAATGTGCGCCGCGCGGCGGGGGCAGGCGGATCGGCCCTTAAGGGCCGCGGGGCCGTGCCGCGCATCATGGGCCGCCCATCCAGGGGCTGTCCAAACGGGTCAATGATACGTCCGATCCAACTGTCATCCGGGGCAATCATGCTGGCCGATGACAACGACGCTCGATCGCCCAGGGCCACACCTTGCGGTGCCTCATCGGGCAACATCAACACTGTGTCCCGGTCCATCTGCAAAACCTCGCCCGACAACTGCCCGCCGCTGCGCCGATAGATGCGAATGCGATCCCCAAGGCAGGCTTGCGTGGACAGGCCGCTGATCCGCAGCGTGGCCCCTTCAACCGCGCTGACCCGGCCGACCACGCGCACGGTTTCCAGTGTTGCAATTTCTGCCTGCAACGAGGCCAGTCCCGGTTTGGTCATCGAACTCTCCATTCTTCTTCTGAAAACAATTTCTAAAGGAATCAGGGTTAAGCCTTGGTTGAAGCCAAAGCGTTTCGCGAAAATCTGAGACCCGGTTTTTCGAGAAACGCAGCGAAACATAAAAGCGTTGCACGCGTTCTGAATTGACGGAGCGCCTGTGGTTTAGACCAAACGCCTTAATCGAGGGAGAAGCCCCGATGTTTGACAATCTGGATGTATTTCGCATGGCCAATGCCATGTCTGTCCACGCGGCCAAGAAACAGGCTCTAAGTGCCCAAAACATGGCCAATGCTGATACGCCGGGATACACCGCGCGTGATGTGACCCCTTTTGCCGAATTGATGAAATCCGAATCGGCCGCATTTGGTCTCAAGGCCACGCGCGCAAGTCATCTGAACAGCACGGATCAGGGGTTTGCCGGAGACATCATCGAACGCGTGTCCGAGCGTGATCCAAACGGAAATTCCGTCTCGCTTGAGCAGGAAATGATGCATGCGGTGAACGCCAAACGGCAACATGACCGCGCAATTTCTATCTACAAAACATCCCTTGGCGTGCTGCGTACCGCCATTGGGCGATCATAAGGAGGCTGCGATATGAGTGAATTTCAAAACGCCCTTTCCGTGACAGCCAGCGGGCTTAAGGCCCAGGCACAACGGTTGCGGCATATCTCGGAAAACATCGCGAATACCGATACCCCCGGTTATCGGCGCAAAACGATTCCGTTCGAGGCGGAATTTGGCGTTGCAGGCACACCGGGACGCGTCGAAACCGGGCGCGTGCGGCTGGATCAAAGCGATCTGGCGCTGATCTATGACCCGGGCCATCCGATGGCAGATGATACCGGCTACTACAAAGGATCCAACGTCAATCTGGTGATTGAAATCGCTGATGCCCGAGAGGCACAGCGCAGCTACGAGGCGAACCTGAAGATGTTCGACCAAACCCGGCAAATGTCATCCAGCTTGCTTGAATTGCTACGTAAATAAAGGAGCTCCAGAATGGAAATCAGCACTCTCAACGCCGTACAGAAGTACGCAGCCGCCCGTCCCGCAACCGAGCCAAAGGCAGATGCGGGCGGTACGGGTCAGGCCTTTACCGGCCTGGTAAAGGATTTTGCCGCAACGCTGAAAAATGGCGAGGCAACGGCAAAGGCGGCCATGACGGGCGATGCGGACCCGCATTCGTTGGTGTATGCTCTGGCGCAGACGGAACTGGCGGTCGAAACCGCCGTGACCGTGCGCGACAAAGTGGTCGAAGCCTACCAGGAAATCCTGCGGATGCCGGTGTAACGCCATGCAGGATCAAGTGGTTTTCTTTGATACGTTGCGCCAGGGGTTGTGGGTTGCCGTGATGATCTCATTTCCCATCCTCAGCATGGCGCTGTTGGCCGGGGTGACGGTGGGGCTGTTTCAGGCGCTCACCTCGATCCAGGAACTGACACTGACCTTCGTGCCGAAACTGGCCGCGATTGCGGTGGTGTTCTGGCTGACCATGGGGTTCATGACACAAACCCTCGTGTCGTTTTTCCAGTCGCGGTTGATCCCGCTGATCGTGGGGGGCTGAGCGATGGGAAGCACCAGCTACACAACGCTTACCAGACAGACCGGACTGATCCGCGAGATGCAGGTTGTGGCGAATAACATCGCGAATTCTGCAACGACCGGATACCGTCAGGAAGGGTTGATTTTCGGGGAATATGTCAAAAACACCGAGGGCGGACCGTCGATCTCGATGGCCACCGCCAACATCCGCAACACCTCGATGATGCAGGGCGGTCTGACCCAGACTGGCGGCCAGCTGGATTTTGCGATCGAGGGCGATGGGTTTTTCAGTATTGAAACCCCATCTGGCGAACGCCTGACGCGGGCGGGTTCCTTTGTGATGTCGGCCGAAGGTGATCTGGTCACACTGGACGGATTTCGCGTGTTGGATGTGGGCGGCGCGCCGATTTTCATCCCGCCCGATGCCACGGACCTGGGCGTTGCCGCCGATGGCACGATCAGTGCCGGAGGCCGACCCATCAGCCAGTTGGGTATGGTGATGCCCGTGGATATGATCGGCCTGATCCGTGAAGACGGCGTGATGTTTCGCGCCGAAGGGGGCACCGAACCGGCTCTCGAAGGCCGCGTGATGCAGGGTTTTCTGGAAAGTTCCAACGTTGATCCGCTGGGCCAGATTGCCCGCATGATTGAGGTGCAGCGCGCCTATGAAATGGGCCAGAGTTTCTTGGACACTGAGAATGAACGTATCCGCAATGCCTTAAAAACATTCGTTAAATAATCAAAGAAGGAGCCGAAAATGCGTGCCCTGAAAATCGCTGCCACCGGAATGGCGGCCCAGCAGATGCGGGTCGAGACGATCTCGAACAACCTCGCGAACATGTCGACCACAGGCTACAATACACGCCGCGCGGAATTTGCCGATCTGCACTATCAGCAACTCGCCCGGGCGGGCACCGTCAATGCCTCCGACGGCACGGTGTTGCCTACGGGTGTGCAACTTGGACTGGGCGTTCGGCCCTCGGCGATTTCCGTGCATCTTGAACAAGGGTCGCTCGGGGCCACCAATGGTGATCTGGACGTGGCGATTGAGGGCAAAGGGTATCTTGAGATCACGCTGCCCTCTGGCCAGTCGGCCTATACCCGCGATGGCGCGCTGAAACGCTCTGCCGATGGGTTGATCGTGACTTCGGATGGGTTTGCCGTTGCCCCCGAGATTGTCATTCCCGACGATGCGCGCAGCATTTCAATCAACGCCGATGGCGAAGTGTATGCTTATTTTCAGGACAACGCCGAGGCCCAGCTTTTGGGGCAGTTTACGATGGCCGGCTTCACCAATCCAAAGGGTCTTGAAGCGATTGGCAGCAACATGTTCACCGAAACCGAGGCTTCGGGTCAGCCGTTGATTGGCGATCCCGGTCAGGATGGTCTGGGGACGTTGCGCCAGGGGTATCTTGAGTCCAGTTCGGTTGATCCGGTGCGCGAAGTGACCGAGTTGATCGAAGCGCAGCGCGGATATGAATTGAATTCCAAAGTCATCTCAGCGGCCGACCAGATGCTGGGCGCAACGACGCAGGTGCGCTGATGCGGGGCCTGATTCTTATCGCCGCGCTGATCGCCGGGCCAGGGCAAGCCGAAACGGTGTTTGCCACCCAGACAATCCGGGCGCAGACCATTCTGACGGCACAGGACGTGATGATCAAAGATGTGGATGTGCCAGGTGCCGCCACGGCCCCCGAACAGATTATCGGCAAAGAAGCCCGCGTGGCGCTTTATGCCGGGCGCCCAATCCGTCAGGGCGATGTGGGTCCACCCGCCGTGGTGGATCGCAACCAGGTTGTGCCGCTCATTTTCAATTCGAGCGGGCTGACCATCACCGCCGAGGGGCGCGCTCTTCAGCGGGCTGGCGTTGGCGAGTTCGTGCGCGTCATGAATTTGACCTCCCGCAATACGGTGACAGGTCTGGTGATGGCCGATGGCCGCGTGATGGTGTCGCGATGAAAGGGACAAATATGCGGAAGATTTCTCTGTGTTTTGGCGTGGTTCTGGCAGTCAGCGCCTGTGGACGTGCGGATCACATCGGCAAACCGCCCAGCTTCACCCCCAATCTGGAATCGGGTGAGCGTGTCGCAATGCTTGACCCTGGTTTGCCGTTGCAGGTTGAGCGCAAGCGAAAGGCGGATTCAGCCTCTCTTTGGAGCGGTGGAAAGCAATCCCTGTTGGGAGACCGGCGCGCGGTTCAACGCGGCGATATCATGACCGTGGTGATCGAGATCGACGAGAAAGCCGAGATTTCAAATTCAACTTCGCGGTCGCGCAACGGATCCGAGTCCATGGGCGTGCCGCAGTTGTTTGGCCTGCCGCAACGCATTGATGGCAGCCTGCCCGAGGGGGCCACGATGGCCGAAGCGGTGTCGATCAATTCTTCGGGCAGCGCGGGCGGTGACGGGTCCGTCAAACGCAACGAAAAGTTAGAGCTGCGCGTGGCCGCAACCGTCATGCAGGTGCTGCCCAATGGCGTACTTGAGATTTCGGGCTCGCAGGAAGTGCGGGTCAATTTCGAGCTGCGCGAGCTTCTGGTGACTGGCTATGTGCGGCCCGAAGATATCTCGCGCCAGAACGAGATCACCTATGACAAAATCGCTTCGGCAAGGGTGTCTTATGGCGGGCGTGGGCAGATCACGGATGTGCAACAGCCACGCTATGGTCAGCAGGTCCTTGATGTCGTGCTGCCGTTCTGAAGGGAATCGCAATGAATAAGATTTTACCTGTTCTTTTGTTGCTGGCCGGGATCGGTGCCGGGATCGGTGCGGGCATTATGCTCAAACCGGAGACGTCAGATATGGTCTCAAACGATCCCGGTATAGAGGCAAGCGAGCACGCGGCGCAGGATGACAATTATGATACCAGCCAGGATTCTCAAGATCAGTCGGACATGCCGGAATATGTTGAACTGAACAATCAGTTCGTCGTGCCGGTGGTCCGCGATGACAGGGTGGACTCACTGGTGGTTGTGTCACTGGGCGTGGAGGTTGATCCAGGCGCGGAAACCGATGTTTATCGGCGCGAGCCCAAGCTGCGCGATGTGCTGCTGCAGGTTTTGTTTGATCACGCCAATGTCGGTGGGTTTCACGGGCGCTTCACGGATGGCAACACAATGGACACCCTTCGTGTTGCTCTGACCGAGGCGGCTCAGTCGGTTGTCGGGCAGACTGTGCGCGGCGTAGTGATCACCGATATTGCAAGACAGGATGTCTGAGTTTCAGCTCTGACTGGCGCGGATCAGGGCCAATCCCTGTTCTTGCGCGATCTGACGGCGGCCCCGGGTTTCCTGACGGGCCGCTTTTTCCTGCTCCAGCACTGTCTCGGCCGCTTGGTGCTTGCCATAGGCTTGGCGAAGCTTGGTAAGAAGCCGGGCCTTTTGGGCAAGACACAGCGCCAATTGGCGGTTCAACTCGTCACGGTTGCGACCGACCCAGCCTTGCCAAAGGATGTCGGCCCCGATCTGACGCACGGTGTGCAACTCCTCTGCAGGGAGGGCCAGTGTGGCTTTGCGGCGGTCTTCGAGTTGAGACAGGGCCTGCCGCAGACTGGCTTCTTGCTGTATGAGATCACGCATCTTGGCCTGTTCGGCGCGATAGAGCATGTCGGTCAATCCGACGAGATCCTCCAACATCCCGCGACTCATCCAAAACTCCGGGCCCGGCGGCGCATATCATCGGCAAACCGGATAGACGCGGCCACGGCGCGATAGTGATCAGTGTCAATTTCCTGCCCGATATCGGTTGTCGCGTGCAATGCGCGGGCCGTCGGCGGATCGTGGCGTACCGGCACTCCGTGCTCCATCGCGCAATCGCGGATCGCTAGGGCGATGTGGTCGACCCCCTTGGCCACACAAACCGGGGCCGATCCGGGATCGCGGCTCCATTTCAGGGCAACGGCATAGTGGGTCGGGTTGACGATCACCACATCGGCGGTCGGCACTTCGCTCATCATTTGCTCCGAGGCGATGCGGGCCCCGCGCTGGCGGCGCTCTTGTTTGAAATGCGGATCGCCTTCCGAGGTTTTGTGCTCTTCCTGCAATTCGCGGTAAGACATTCGGTGCTGGCGCATGAAATCAAACCGTTGCCAGATGTAGTCGATGGCCCCGATGGCCAGCGCGATCGCAAGCACCACGAACATGAACTCGATCAGCATCCGCGCCAAGAGGGCACCAACCAATTGCGGGCTGCCAAAAAGCGATGCGGCCATGTCATCAAGCCGGTAGTTCAGGTAAATCCCGAGGCAGATGGAGTAGACCACCAGCTTGACGAAATTCTTGGCAAACTCAAAAAGGCCGGATGGCCCGAATTTCTTTTTGGCATTCTGGATCATGCTCAGGCGGTTCAGTTTGGGGGTCAACTTGTCACCCGACACGACAAAGCTGCGCTGGGCCAGGATCGTCAGGATCGCCATGCCGGAGGGGATCAGATACCACCCCAAGAGCGCAAGCGAGATCGCTGTCATCAAACCGCTCAGTGCTGATGCACCCGATCCGTGAAAGACCAGATCGGCAAGCATGTCGGCTTGGTTGACAAGCACCATCATCGCCGAGCTGATCCCCTGGATCGATGAGGCCCCCACTACCAGGCCTGCCAGAACAAACCCGCCATATGTGGCGGCGGTGGTCAGGTCGGCCGAGCGGACCACCTCGCCTTTCTTTCGCGCCTCAAGCAGTTTTTGAGGCGTTGGTTCATGGGACTTTTCGGTATCTTCGTCCTGCTTGGACATTCGCTAGCCTCCGAACGGGTTGGCGATGAAGCCATGCAGGGCGTCAACCCACAACGACAGCATGGTGGGTGCCAGCAACAGCAAGAGGAACAGCCCCCCGAAGGTAATCACCGGCGCCCCGACAAAGACCACCATCATCTGTGGCATTGCGCGGTTGATGATCCCGAGGGTCAGGTTGTAAAGCACCGAAACGATCACGAACGGCGCGGCCAGCGTGAAGGCCAGAGCAAAGGCCCCGGCCACTTGCCGCACACCCCATAGCGACACGGCGCTGGCGTCGGGCATTTGTGCAGGGGGGAAAAGCCCGTAAGTCAACACCAGCATTTCCGCCACGCGCACATGCAATCCCAGCATCATGGCCAGGGCCACGGCCCC
>Ga0316205_10003778_pt1 | contig 13932 bp, 13 predicted proteins | sample 3monthpyrite_MG_FD_204941 | JGI IMG/M metagenome (GOLD analysis project Ga0316205, IMG submission 204941) | Microbial mat bacterial communities from mineral coupon in-situ incubated in ocean water Damariscotta River, Maine, United States -... | ecosystem: Environmental > Aquatic > Marine >... | reverse complement strand
TGGTAGCGGACTCCAAAACCGACCGCCTCCTTGGCGGGCAGATCATCGCGCCGGAAGGCAGCGACACTATCCAGACACTGGCCATGGCCTTGAAAATGGGCATGACCACCAAGGCGCTTGGCGAAACGATATTCCCCTACCTGACCACGGTCGAGGGCCTGAAACTCGCCGCCCAGACCTTTGACATGGACGTGGCCAAGCTTTCCTGCTGTGCGGGTTAGGGGGCGTGCATGAGCGAGCGGGGTTGGTACTGGCTGATCGGTGCAAAGGTTGTATGCTGTGGTGCGTTGCTATTGGTGATCACTGGCGTGCTGTCGCTTGGTGCCATCACCGCGTTTCTGACCGGCAACGCGCTGGTGCTGGCAGGGGCCGGGCTGGTGGTGGTGGCGGTCGCCGTGCAGCGGCGATTTTTTCGTCGCCGCAAAGCCGGGCAGCCGGCGTTCAGGGGTGCGCCACCGCCCGAGCCTGCCGCAAGTGCCGCCCCGGATGCCTGACCTGACGCCAGGCCCGATGCCGCCATCGCGCGCCCTTAGCGCGCTGGTTCTGTGCGGCGGTGGCAGCCACGGAGCGCTTGAAGTGGGTTTTGCGCAGGCTCTGGACGAACTTGGCATCCGATATGGTCGCATCCTTGGCACATCGATCGGTGCCTTTAACGGGGCGTTTCTGGCTGGCGGCATGCCTCCAGCCGATCTGGCGGCGCTGTGGCGCAGCGCGCGGCTCAAGCGTCTGGTTCGTCCGAACTGGGGCTGGCTCCTTCACCCGCGTGTGCAACCCGGCCTCTTGTCGCTCGCTCTGCTCAGCCGCTTCTTGCACCGCAGGCTGCCGGTGCAGCGCTTCGAGGATCTGGAGATTCCCCTCAGTATCGTCACGACCGACCTTGTAACCGGCAAGGCCTGCTATTGGGAGGATGAGGGCGATATCATCGCGCCGCTATTGGCGTCGATGAGCCCGCCGGGGATCTGTCCGCCGATCACACTGAACGGGCATCCACATGTAGACGGGGGCATTGCCGACAACGCGCCCCTTGGTCGCGCCGCGGATCTGGGGTGCCGCCGGGCATTGATGATCGAGTGCGCCTGTGCAAACCCCTGCCGACGTCCGCCAAAGGGCTTGATCGGCATTCTTGGCCGCTCTTTTGAAATAGCACTCGAGCGAAAGCACCGCGCCGACCTTGCGCGCCAAGCCGAAGGCATCGAGATTATCCGCATTATCCCTCACCTTGATATCGAGCACGGATTCCTCGACCTTTCGACATGCGGAAACCTGATTGAGTTAGGCTATGCCCAAACCATATCCGAGCTTCCAAAGTTACTGGCTCGCCCTGAGGCCCTACTAAAACCGAAGACTGGCGAAAGGTTGAGACATGTCAAACCATGAAATAGGTGCCTGCGTGACCGTTGCCGCCGATGGCCTGACGATTGAGGCCGCGTCAAGCCACACGGCCCGGGTCTGGACCGGCGTGATGGAGTTCGGTGCCTGCGCCGCCGACAGCCAGTGCAACACGATGCGCCTGTTCTGCTCGCCCGCTCACCTCGCGACATGGCGGACGGAAAATGCCGCCACGCGCGGGTTTGATCTGACATTGGAAGAAGGCGTCCCGCTCGGGGCGGCGATTTTCCGGCCATTCCTAAACGATGAAGCACGGGAGGCCCGGATGTGAATTCGCTGATCCTGTATAGTTTCACAGCGGGTGCCGTCTCTACGGTTAACCCCTGCGGGTTTGCGCTGCTTCCTGCCTGGTATGCGCGGGGAATGTCGGTTCACGCCGATCGGCCGGTGGCAGAGCGGCTGGTCCGTGCGGTTCTGGCGGGCGTCGCGGTCAGCCTCGGGTTCGTGGTGATCTTTGTTATCGCGGGTGTGATTCTGGCATCTGGCGCCAGCTGGCTCGGGCCGGCGCTGCCGTGGATCGGCATCACGCTCGGCCTCGGGCTGGCGCTGGTCGGGGCGCACTGGGTTGTGGGCGCGCGGCTGCCGGGCTTGCCCGTTGTGGATGTATGCCGCCGTGTGAACACCAAATACGGCGCATTTGGCTTTGGTCTTTCCTATGGTCTCGCCTCTATATCCTGCACGCTTCCGATTTTCATGTCGGTGGCCGGGCTCACGTTTCTGGTTGGGAGCGAGGTGTCACCGGTTGGAATTACCGCCTTTCTGGCTGGCGCAACGTCGGTCTTGATACTTGTTTCGATACTCGGAACCGTCACCGGGGCCGGGGTGGTGCGGGCGGCGCAGGTCCGAGCGGGGCTTTTGCGCCGACTCACCGGTGGCCTCACATTTCTGGCGGGTCTTTATATCGCGCTCTACTGGGGTAGATTGTTCTTTGACAACACAATAATGGTTGACGAAATCGCCAACAATGTGGGCGGCTACGCGTCGAGTGCCGCCACGTTGCTTTCGTCCCGTTTGGGCATCGCCGTGCTATTGGGCGGCGCACTCCTCGCAATGGGTTTGGCATGGACGCTGTTTCTGCAAGGCCGAAGGCGAAACGCTGACAGACCCTCCATGACAGAAACCCGGTCAATCACTAATACCGGCGCACAACCGCGCCGCAAACCATGAAACGGAGTGTAAACATGTCTCAGGAATTTGATCTCATCGTTATCGGTGGCGGCACTGGCGGCAATGGCGTTGCCCGAATGGCAGCCGCGGCGGGCTGGAAGGTCGCGAGCATCGACTGCCTGCCCTTCGGCGGCACCTGCGCGCTGCGCGGCTGCGACCCAAAGAAGATGCTGATCGCGGTCACCGAAGGCATCGAATGGGCCCATGCAATGGCGGGAAAGGGTCTGGAGGCGGAGGTATCTGTCAATTGGCCAGAGATGATGGCTTTTAAGCGGACCTTCACCGACAACATGCCGCCGCGTATCGAAAAGGGGCTGGAGAATTCCGGTGTCACGGTTTTGCATGGCAGCGCCCGCTTCACCGGCTCTGATACGGTCGAGGTCGATGGCACCACCTACCGCGCGCGGCATTTCCACATTGCCACCGGCGCCCGGCCAATGACGTTGAACATTCCCGGTGAGGCACATTTGATCACCAGCACCGATTTCCTGAAAATGCCCGAGCTGCCCGAGCGGATTGCTTTTGTCGGCGGTGGCTTCATCGCCATGGAGTTCGCCCATATCTCCAAACGGGCTGGCGCGGCCGAGGTTACCGTGCTCGAAATGATGGACCGCCCGCTGGGTAATTTTGACCCCGATCTGGTGGCGGTGCTGGTTGAGGCAACGGGCGAATTGAGCATCGACCTGCAAACCGGTGCCAAGGTCCTGGAGATCCGCAAATCGGGGGGGGCGTTCGAGGTGGATTACCAGCTGTCTTCGGGCGTTAGAACCGTGATCTGCGATCGCGTTGTGCATGCCACCGGACGGGTGCCCAATATCGACGCGCTAAACCTTAAGGCGGCGGGCGTCGCGTATTCCCGGCGCGGGATCAAGGTTTCGGCCTATATGCGCACGACAAATCCCGCGATCTTCGCCGCAGGCGATTGCGCCGATAGCGGCCCGAACCTGACCCCCGTTTCGGCAAACGAGGGGCGGATTGCTGTGAAGAACCTGCTGGCGGGCAAAGACGACCGCGCCGTGAACTACCCGCCGATCCCGAGCGTGGTGTTCACGCTGCCACAGGTTGCGATGGTCGGCCTGTCAGAAGCGGCCGCGCGCGACAAGGGCCTCGACTTTGAGGCGCATTTCGAGAAAACCGATGGGTGGTATTCCTCTATGCGTGTTGGCACCAAATGGTCCGGCTACAAGGTATTGGTCGAAAAAGGCAGCGGCAAAATCCTTGGCGCGCATCTCATCGGCCCTGGCGCGGAAGAACAGATCAACCTCTTTGCCATGGCGATGAAGGCCGGGTTGACGGCAAACCAGATCAAGAGCCTGATCTTTGCCTATCCGAGCTATGCATCGGATATCGGGTCGATGGTTTAGAGCCCCGGCCAAGCTTGCAATTGCTGACCTCTTGTTCCCGCGTTTGCTCTAGGGAAGCCCTGAACAAGGGCGTCCAGTCGACTTTACAGATCGGGCTACTCGGTGGGTTTGTTGATTTTTGAAAGTATTTGTCAACGAAATGCCATTTTTGCGAGGTATTTCCCAATTTCAAATAGATTCCCCCTGTAATTTTCGTCTTGCGTGGTAGAGGTTGGCCAGTGCCATGAGGCTGAACATCTGTGCCGCATTTTTGGCCAGCCCACGATAACGCGCTTTGCGATATTCGAACTGGCATTTCGCGATGCGAAAGATGTGCTCGACCTTGGCCCGAACGACCCCGTGTTTTTTGTTGCGCTTTTTTTGTGACGACGACAGGACACGCCCGCGTTTACACTTGTCTTTTACCGCCCAGAGGATGCCTTTTTTCCGTGCTGCACGCTTGCGTTGGTCACTCACATAGCCCTTATCGCCGAACACTGCCGCATCGTCCGGGCGGGTCAGATCATCGGTCATCCGCGCATCATGCACTTTGGCCGTGGTGGTTTTTATGGTGTGGACTAGCCCGCTTTTGGCGTCCACGCCGATATGCGCTTTCATCCCGAAATACCACTGGTTACCCTTCTTTGTCTGGCTCATGTCGGGATCGCGCTCTTTTGCCTTGCTCTTGGTTGAGGGTGATGCTGCAATCAGGGTGGCATCCATGATCGTGCCGCCGCGCATCAAAAGAGACCGTTCTTCAAGATAGTTCGAAACAGCGTCAAACAGCACCTTGGTGAGTTTGTGAGCCTCCAGTAAGTGGCGAAAGTTCAGGATTGTCGTTTCGTCCGGAATAGCGTCATGCGCCAGATCAAGGCCGGAAAAATCACGCATTGAATGCATGTCATAGAGCGCCTCCTCGGCCCCCGGATCGGACAACCCATACCATTGCTGCAAAAAATAAATCCGTAACATCACCGAAAGCGGCATCTGTGGACGGCCCTTGCGCGGCTTATTGTAATGCGGCGCGATCAGCGTTTCCCTAGGCTGAAAAGTCAATTTTTTTCTGTATCGGTAAAGATAGGTCACGTGGGTTGGATATATATTAAAAATAGCCGCACCTCGCTGTCTGCGGCCCGGATATTCACTCAAAACTTCATAGAAAATGGTTGTCTACGTACCTTGTGTTACGCGGTCAATCCTCTCTTAATTGATTTCTTCTGCGCTTTAACGCGCATCGAATATTGCGCGCTTCTTATTGGCGAAGGCAACCAATGAGAGCATCACCGGCACTTCAACCAGCACCCCAACGACCGTGGCCAATGCGGCCCCGGAATTGAGGCCAAACAGGCTGATGGCAACGGCAACAGCAAGCTCAAAGAAGTTTGAAGTTCCGATCAGGGCCGCAGGGGCCGAGATTTTAAACGGTATGCGCCAAGCGTAGCTCCAGCCAAAAGCGATGGTAAATATGCCGTAGCTTTGGATGATAAGCGGCACAGCAATCAAAGCGATAACCAGCGGTTGGCCCAAAATGGTTTGGGCCTGAAACCCGAATAGCAATACCACCATCGCCAGCAGGCCCATTACCGAAAATGGTTTGAGCCGTGCACAGAAGTTTTCGACCGCATGGGCGGCCCTATTCCCTTCGAGATGGCGGCGCGTAAAATATCCGGCCGTCAGCGGCACCAGCACATAAAGCACAACCGACAAAACCAGCGTATCCCACGGCACCACGATATCGCTCAGCCCCAGCAAAAACGCGGTGATCGGGGCGAAGGCAAAGATCATGATAAGGTCATTGAGCGAAACCTGCACGAGGGTGTAGTTCGCGTCGCCCTTCACCAGCTGGCTCCAGACAAACACCATCGCCGTGCACGGGGCCACACCGAGCAGGATCATGCCGGCAATATATTCCCGCGCTGAATCAGGCGAAACCAGATCCTTAAAAATCACCATAAAAAACAGCCACCCAAGGGCTGCCATGGTGAAAGGTTTGATGAGCCAATTTACAACAAGCGTTACGATCAGGCCTTTTGGTTGCCGGCCAACGTCTTTGATGCTGGAAAAATCAACACTCACCATCATCGGGTAGATCATTACCCAGATAAGAACGGCGACGGCAACGTTGACGCTGGCATATTCCAGCTCGGCAACAAAACCAAACACCTCGGGCATTGCGATGCCAAGGCCAACCCCCAGGGCAATGGCGGAAGCCACCCAAAGGGTGAGATAACGTTCAAATAGGCCCATGATTTTTTCCTTTAGGTTTTTTATCGTAAGTGATTCTGCCGAAAGCGAGCAGGCTAAACGCCAGCATGAGGCCTGCCGTTGCCAGGCTGGCGAATAGCCCACCTGTTTGGTAAGCTATTCCCGAAAGTAGTGTGCCCAAAAGACGCCCCACCGCATTTGCCGCGTAATAAAACCCGATATCCAAAGTGACCCGTTTTGCATGGGTAAACTTCAAAATGAGAAAGGAGTGCAGTGAAGAATTTACCGCAAACACCCCGCCAAAAAGCATCAACCCGATAACAACCGCAGTCGTTAAAGCTGGTGAGGGGCCGGGCCACGCCCAGACAAGCCCTGCCAGCGCTAAAGGCACAAAAAGCAACACCCCGCCCCACAGCCGCGCCTGCGCGAGGATTTCGAGCTCTGACCGTGTGGAGGCCCGAAGAATACGCGGTGCCCACCCTTGCACGGCGCCATAAAAGATGGTCCAAACCGCCATAAAGGTGCCGATAATGAAAAACGCCGTCTGATTGCCCGCTTCTGTGCCGTCAGATAATACGGCGTAAAAATATAGTGGGATGCCCACCACAAACCACACATCACGGGCACCAAACAGAAATATGCGCGACAGGCTAAGCCAGTTAATATTGCGGTTATTTGAGAATACTTCCGAAAACGCCGCGCCTTTGCGTCCTGTTGGCAAACCCGGGGGCATTACGGTGACCACCGCCATAAAAATGGCTGCAAGAATCGCTGCCATGGCCAGAATCGACGGCATAAAGCCAAAAACAGCCAGCAAGGCCGCCCCAAGCAAAAAGCCCAGCCCCTTCACCGCATTTTTTGAGCCGGTTAGCAGCGCAACCCAGCGAAATAAGCCAGCGTCTTCAGTGGGCGCCAAAATTTTAACCGCGCTCTTGGAGCTCATTTTGGCGAGGTCTTTGGCAACCCCCGAAAGCCCCTGCACCCCCATAACAAAAATCACGGAGGCTGTTATACTCCAGCCCGGATCAAGCGTTGACAACGCAACCAGCGCCACGATTTGCAGACCAAGCCCTAAATAAAGCGTTGTCGTTAGGCCAAAACGCGCCGCGATCCAACCAGCCGACAGGTTGGTAATGATGCCCGCAATTTCGTAAAGCACAAACAAGTAGGCCAATTGCACCGGCGAAAACCCGAGCGTATGAAAGTGGAGCAGCACCAGCATCCGTAATGCGCCATCGGTCAGCATAAAGGCCCAATAGGCCGCCGTAACGGCGATGTAAGCCGAAAGACCGTCTGGTCGGCTCATAAGGAATGGCCCACCATAAGGGCCACATCCACCAGCCGGTTGGCATAGCCCCATTCATTGTCATACCACGCATAGGTTTTAAGCTGGGTGCCATTTACCACCATGGTAGAGGGTGCATCGATGATCGCGCTGCGCGGGTCATTGGTGTAATCAGCCGAAACCAGCGGCCGCTCTTCATAGCCCAATATGCCCTTTAACTCGCCACTTGCCGCCGCCGCAAAGGCCGCGTTTACCGCCTCGGCTGTGGTTTCATGCTCCAGCTCAAACACCATATCTGTGAGCGACGCATTTAAGAGCGGTACCCGAACGGCGTGGCCGTTTAGCCGGTTGGTGAGTGACGGGAATATCTGGGTGATGGCCTTGGCCGAGCCGGTTGTGGTTGGAATAAGGTTATTGAGCGCCGAGCGCGCCCGGCGCAGATCTTTGGCCGGGCGATCAACGATGGTCTGGGTGTTGGTTACATCGTGAATGGTGGTCATGGACCCATGCTTGATGCCGAAACTTTCCAGCACCACCTTGACCACCGGCGCTACGCAATTAGTGGTGCAGGACGCTGCGGTAATAATTCGGTGCAGTGCTGGATTATAGGTGCCGTGATTAACCCCATAAACTATGTTGGCGGCCTCCCTGTCCTTAACGGGGGCTGATACAACAACCTTCTTTACGCCCGCAGCAAAATAAGGCGCCAAAGCGTCGGCGGTTTTAAAGGCGCCGGTGCATTCAATAACCACATCGACGCCCGCAAGCGGCAGGGTTGCTGGATCGCGGCTGGCAAAAACTGGCAAGCGGTTGCCATCTATCGTGATCGAGCTTTCATCATGCGAAAATTCTGCGGGCCAGCGGCCATGTACGGAATCAAATTCCAGCAAATGCGCATGCATTTCGGGGCCGCCTATGGCATCATTGATAAAAGCAATCTCGGCACCGCTTTCCAAAAGCGGGCGGAGGGCCAGCTTGCCCATGCGGCCAAGGCCATTTATCGCAAAACGCGTCATATTTCCTGATCCTTGCCCAAGGTGAGGTTATCCACTTGTTTTTGCAAAGAAACGCTGTCCAGTGTCTCGAAAGGCAGGGATGAAAATGCCTGAATGCGCTCAAATAGTGCGCTGTAAGCCCGCTGAAACGCCAGCGAGATCTCCGCTTTTGTTCCGGTAGCCTTAGCCGGATCTGCCACGCCCCAATGGGCGCTGATCGGCTGCCCGGGCCAGGTGGCGCATTCCTCGTTTGCCGCCTGATCGCATACGGTAAAAATAAAATCCATTTCCGGTGCGCCGCCTGTTTGAAACTCGGAAATGTGTTTGGCGCGCAGGGATTTTGTGTCATAATCCTTGGCGCGCAAAAGCGACACAGCCTCGGGATTGAGCGCCGAATTTGGCTTTGTGCCGGCTGAAAAAACCTCAAACCGATCTGCTGCCTCCTGGCGCAGTATGCTTTCAGCAAAGATGGAGCGGGCCGAATTTCCCGAGCAGATAAACAAGACGTTGATCTTCTTTGAAGGGTTTTCCTGTGTTCTATGATCTTGGTTTTGAAAAAGCGGCGGGCATAGCTCGGGCCGGCCGCGGCAGCAATCCAGAAACAGGTAATCCATGATGCGCCGCGAAGTTTCCAACCGAGCCCGATAGCGCAGGGACGCACCCACACGGGTTTTGCCAATTAGCCCTGCGCGCGAAAGCGCCGAGAGGTAAACCGACAACGTGCTTGGTTTAATTGAAAGCGCATGCCCCAACTCACCTGCGGGCACGGAATCCGGATAGCGCCGCATGAGCAACCGAAACACAGCCATGCGCTGCGGGTGGCCAAGGGCTGTGAGGCAATTAAGAATCTTTTCCATAATTCATGAATATATAAAATATAAATTCCCGTCAAATGAGTTTTTAGAACTTACCAATAGCTCAGAATATCACCAGCTCAGAATATCACCGGGGTTTGGACGCATTTTCAACTTCGCTGACACCTTGGGGGTTCCTATTGCGATAAATCCCAGCAATGTCTCCTGAGAACTGAGTCCCAGGCCATCCCTTAAGGAACGCATGCCAACTTTGTCGCCGCTCACAATCATTGCGCCGTATCCCAACGACATTGCACCAAGCAGGATATTCTGGACAGCCGCCCCGACAGAAACCCATTGCTCATGCACGGGGACATCTGGCACATCAGGGCGAATTTTTGCGATAACGGCAATTAAGCACGCCCCATTTGCAGCTTTTTCTCGCGCCCGAATTAGGCCGTCTTTGTCTAATGAGCCATGTAATTCGCGTGCTGCCGCCTCAAATAGATCAGCCAGCCTTTCACGACTGGCTTTATGAACGGAAATAAAACGCCAAGGTTGCAACCGCCTATGATCGGGAGCGGCAGCGGCAACTTCTATTAGGTCAATAATCTGCTGTGGATCTGGTCCAGGTTCAACAAGCCGACGCGGAGATACTGACCGGCGCGCTAATAGATCGGACAATTCAAATGGCAAAGCGGTTCCTCCAAACTGAAGGGGCCGCCAAATGGCGGCCCACTTCGTTTTTTTGATGAATTAAGAAGTATATTCTTTGGACTTGAAGGAAATGCGCTTGGCTGATTCAGGCGCATCGGCAACCTTGCGGATATTGGCCCACGTATGCTTATAATCCGGCAACATCAGTTCGTTCACCCCGGGGTTCACGATATTGCCTTGTGAGCCAGACGGTGAACCAAATACCATCAGGGTATCGCCGCGCCGCGCCGTGTCGGTCGGGTAGACCATCGCCTGCGTCGCGCCATTGTCGTTATACATTTCGACAAGGTCACCCGGTGCCGCCCCGATATCATCCATATCTGCCGGATTCATCTCAAGGAACGGGAAGGGGAAGCGGTCTTGGATGAAGTCATTGTCCTGATCGAGGAATTGGCTTTGCCAGAAAATATTGGCACGACCATTGTTGACCCAGAACTTGAACTTCGCCATCTCGGCTTCTTTGCCTGCGGCCTGCCAGCCACGCCAGCCTGCCGCGCAAAACAACGCTTTACCGTCTTCGCGCCCGTGGCGGGTAAACACGCCATCGGTATAAAGCCGCTCGGTGCCAATTAGCTTGCCATTTTCATAGCCAACCACCGGCTCCAACACCCCGTTATTTCCCATGGCGCGCAAGCGGTCATAGGTCACATCGGGGTTGCCCGACGCATAACCGTCCATAAAGGCGTCTTCCTCGGTTTCCCAATCATAGCCTTTGAACTGGTCGGCATAGGCGTCTTCGCCCAATTCCCGCAGCGCACGCTCCATGTTTTGGGCGATACCGGCCGCAATCAGGCAGTCGGGCTTAGAGTTGCCAAACGGGTCCATATATTTTTCCGACAGGCGCAAGCGGCGCTCACCGTTCATGGAAGTGAGGTTCATCTCGTTGCTTTCACAGGCGGCCAACACCACATGCGCGTTTTCACCGATCTGGCTGCGGATAATATCGACATCAACCACAAACAATCCACCCGCATTGACCGCCCCGACAATGGCGTCGATCAGCTCTTCACGGGAGCCACCGGCGGCGTTATCCATGGCGGTTTTCACCATGTCAGAGCGCCGCTTGTGCGCCTGCTTGAACTTGGCGGCATTGAGCGTGGTTTTATAGTGGTCACAGGCCCAGATATGGTGGATTTTGCCCCCGCCCGAGATCAGCAGCCTATCAATATAGGTGGCCGGGCGGCCAACATGGGCATCAGATGGGCGGTAATAACCCTCTTGGTGCCCACCAAGCCGGCAGGCACCACCGCCTTCGCGGCCCACATTGCCAGTGGCCAGCGCAATATTCACCAGCGCACCCACGGTGCGGTAGTTATCGTTGCCCCAGATAATGCCCTTTTCATAAGCGCTCACGCATTTACGGCGTGCGCCATCTGCTTTTGGTTCGGCAATCCATGCGGCGGCCTTGGCGATATCCGCCGCATCCACACCGCAAATCTCGGCCGCATCGGCCAAAGACATCCGCGCTGATTCCATCGCGAACTCAAGGCTGCCAAGTGCTGCCGGTTGCCCAGCATCTTCTGCCACAGCCACGCCGCCCTGAAAGGTAGACGCGTTGATAAATTCATCATCGGTCCAGCCTTTATCGACAATCTCGGTCAGGATTGCGTTCATCACCGCCATATCGGCACCGGGTTTGATCGCCAGATGCAGCACGTTTTCTTTGCCTGCAATCTCCTCGGCTGCATTTACCGCAACGGTGCGCCGCGGGTCGATCATGATGAATTTGGCCCCGTTTTCCATGCCTGTGCGCATGTGGTTCAAAAACAGGTTGGTTTGGGTTTCCAGCGGATTGGCCCCGACAACCATAATGGTGTCGGTCATCTCGTAATCCGCATATTGGTAATGCAGCTCGTCCACCCCCATATCGCGGGTCGAGTGCACCTCGGAATTATAGGCCGGGCGATTATGAATGCGTGTGTTTTTTACCTTCATGCTTTCAAAATAAAGCTTTCCGGTTCCCCACGTGGTTTCATAGCCTCCAGCGGAGCCGCCATGGTCAAACATTGAAACAACAAGGTCGTCTTCGGAGCCTTCAGTGACAACGCGTGCGGTCACTTGTGCGACCAGATCAAGCGCGTCATCCCAGCTGGTAGGCTGAAGCGTGCCATAGCGCCAGACCATCGGGTCTGTTAAGCGCTGCTGCTGGGTGCCTGTTACTTTTGAAGGCCGGTTTTCAGCCATCCGCGCCCCGCGAATCGAGGTCAGCCCCTCGTTCACAACACATTCTTTATCCGGCACCACAGCCAAATGCACGTCTTTGCCGTTTTGCTTGACCATGTTATACATCGAAGGCGCAATCCAGGTGCCGAGCGCGTTTTGCTGCTGGCTCAGATCAATCCCAAAAGCATTGTCTGTCAGCGTGCCTTGCTTGTTGCGCGGCCAAGTATAAGCCTTGTAGCCACAGCCAACAATGCAGTTATGGCAGCTCACATTCTGCACTTTAGCATCGGCAGGCGGGATCGGCAGGCGGTCTATTTGTCTTTTATGGGACATTTCTCTTTCCCCTTATAATACGTTGCTTGGACGACCAAAAATCAGGTCGCTCGAGCCTTCGGCAAAGATATCGCCATTGTCAGAAATGCGAAGCGTGAATTGTGGCAGGTTCGAGGTCGCGTGGCCCCATACCTGCTGGCCACCGGCTTCCACGTCAAAGCGCGAGAAGTGCCCGGGGCAATTCATGGTGCGATCTTCGGCATTGTAGTTCATAAAAAAGCCGAGATGCGGACAGAGCACCGAAAAGGCAACAATATCGCCATCAGGGCCAACGCCGCCCTCAACGGCCTCGCCAAGTTTGATCAGCACACCCGGGCTATCGCCATCGGGGTAGCTGATATCCATCGGTTCATTAATCGCCAAATCACCGATATTGCCGAGCTTGTCGGACGGATAATCCACCTGCGCGTTGGCGGGAGTGGCCTGTGCCGCGCCACCAGTTACTGTGCTTGCGGCCGCCCCTGCTGCGGCCAAAGCACCGCCACGCAGAAATTGGCGACGCCCTACGTCTACCATCTTTTTACACTTCATCAGTCACTCCTCCTGTTGGTTTATGCACTCCTCCTGTTGGTTTATGCTCTTAAGTTAGCAAATAACGCAGTGGATCGAGGATGAATCGCGGCAAAAAATACCGCCTTAATAGTTTGATATTTCTTGATTTATATCAATGTTCGAATTTCCGAACACTTTTGCGGAGCGTGGTTAACCCGGTTTTGCCGTGATTCCGAGCTTTTGCATTTTTTCCCAAAGTGTGGTGCGCGAAACCCTGAGCCGCGCCGCAGCTTTGGCAATTTGCCCATCCGTTTGAGCCAGCGCCTCAATGATCGTAGCTTTTTCGGCAACTTCACGTGCTTGGGCCAAAGTTTGCACCGCCTCGGGCTTCACCACATGTTCGGGAAATATATCCACCGGCTGTAAATAATCGCCCGAAGCATTCTCAATGGCGCGCAGAACCCGGCTTCGCAGCTCGCGCCCGCCTCCGGCCCAATTATGGCTGCGAACAGCCTCTTCGCAAAGCGCGCTAATGCCCTTTAGCGGGGTGCTCCGTGCGGTGTTTGGGCTGGAAAACAATTGCTGCATCAACCAAACGGCGTCTTCGGGGCGGCTCCCGAGCGGCGGTATTGGAATTTCGAGCATATCAAGCCGGTAGAAGAAATCAGCACGGCTGTTATCCTCAGCCAGAAGCTGGGCCCGGTCTTGCCCACAAGTGGCGATGATCCGGCCTGAAAACCCACTAAGCGACGACATTAGCCGCCCAAGGCTAACAAACCGCTCCCGCTCGGCCAGCCGCTTGTCGCTTTCGGCTTTGGCGGTTATTGCGCCAACCATGCTGTTATAGCTTTGGGCCAGCTGGGCCATCTCGCTATCGCCCTTGGGCATTTCCGCTGCGGGAATAAGTTCCGGGTTATTTGAAAACCCGTCGGCAATTTCATGCAGATAAACGGCCTCTTGTTTCAGCGACCGCCACAAGCGTTCGATGAAAATGTTGTCCAAGTAACGGCCTCTGCCATCCATTGAGACTTTAATGTCAGCTTCGGTCA
>Ga0316205_10003777_pt1 | contig 13934 bp, 13 predicted proteins | sample 3monthpyrite_MG_FD_204941 | JGI IMG/M metagenome (GOLD analysis project Ga0316205, IMG submission 204941) | Microbial mat bacterial communities from mineral coupon in-situ incubated in ocean water Damariscotta River, Maine, United States -... | ecosystem: Environmental > Aquatic > Marine >... | reverse complement strand
CGCCGAAGAACTGGCGTTACCGCCTGTAAAAGTGCATTGCTCAGTATTAGCTGAAGATGCGATCAGTGCAGCGGTTGATGATTACATGAAGAAAAAAGAAGCATAAGTTTACTAACTTAAAACGAGATAGCAGAAATGGCAGTATCAATTACAGAGCAGGGCGCTAAACGGGTTAATGATTTCCTCGCAAATCGTGGCAGTGGAGTCGGTGTGCGTCTGGGTGTTAAAACAACCGGATGCTCTGGGATGGCTTATGTTATCGAGTTTGTTGATGATGTTAACGCTGATGAAGATGAAATTTTTGAAAGCAATGGTGTAACTATTGTTGTCGATAAAAAGAGTCTGGTTTACATCGACGGTACAGAAATGGATTTTGTTAAAGAAGGCCTTAACGAAGGTTTTGCATTTAATAACCCTAATGAAAAAGATGCTTGTGGTTGTGGCGAAAGCTTTACCGTTTAATATCTTTAACTTTTTCATCACTTCTTAGAAATCACATGTCAGACTCTATCTTTAATTTAAATTATTTTGAAATATTTTCACAACCGGTAACGACAGATCCGGATGTGGATTTATTAAAAGAAAAAAACCGCGAACTTCAACAACAGGTTCATCCTGATAAATTTGCAAATAGTTCTGATGCTGAAAAGCGTCAAGCAATGCAAAAAACTTCATTAATAAATGAAGCTTTTGAAACCTTAAAACGGCCTGTTTCCAGATTACAGTATATGCTTGTTCTGAAAGGCGTTGATATGAACGGTGAAACGGATACATCAATGGATGGTGCTTTTTTAATGGAGCAAATGGAGTTGCGTGAATCTATCGCAGAGGTTCGAAATCACTCCGATCCACTAGATGTTCTGGATAAAATGTTGGTTGATCTTAAATCTAAAGCTAAAAATTTAATTGTTGAATTTGCTGGTTTTTATGAACATGAAGATCTTGAAAAAAGTCGTGAAACTGTTCGTAAACTTCAGTTTATAAACAAGGCCGAAAAAGAAGTAAAAGAAATTGTTGAACAACTGGAAGATGAATTAATTTAATGGCTTTATTACAAATATCAGAACCGGGGCAGTCAACAAAACCACATGAGCATAAATTTGCTATTGGTATTGATCTGGGTACAACTAACTCATTGGTCGCATCAGTAAGAAGTGGTAAGGCAGATACATTACCTGATGAGCATGGTAAACATTTATTACCTTCAGTGGTTCAGTATAGTGCTGATTCAATAGTTGTCGGTTCTATTGCAAAAGAAAATCAGGTTAAAGATTCATATAATACAATCTCATCTATTAAACGTTTAATGGGCAGAGGACTGGAAGACTTAAAAGCGCAATTTAAATCGTTAAGTGATGTTTTACCGTATGAGTTTGCAGAGACAGACTCAGCTGTACCTAAAATAAAAACAGCCGCTGGAAATAAAACAGCCGTAGAGATTTCTGCGGATATTTTAAAGGCATTAAAATTACGTGGTGAAAACACATTAGGTGATAAGTTAGAAGGTGCGGTAATTACAGTGCCAGCTTATTTTGATGATGCCCAGCGTCAGGCTACGAAAGATGCAGCTACTCTAGCGGGTATCAATGTTTTACGTTTATTGAATGAGCCGACGGCCGCCGCAGTTGCTTATGGTTTGGATAGTGGCGCAGAAGGTATAATTGCTGTTTATGATCTGGGTGGTGGTACTTTTGATATATCTATCATGCAACTTAAACAGGGTGTTTTTGAAGTATTATCAACAGGTGGTGACAGTGCATTAGGTGGTGATGATTTTGACCATGCTATTGCTGAATGGATTATTAAAGAAGCTGGGGTTAACTCGTCGGAATTAAGCTCTAGTTTATTGCGACTGGTTTTGCAGCAAGCCTGTAAAGCTAAAGAGGCATTAAGTGAAAGTACAAAAGTGGAAATTTCAGTGGAATTTTCTGCTGCTAATAACTGGTCGGGAACACTGGATCGGGATATTTTAAATACACTAATTGATCCGTTAATAAAAAAATCCCTTATGTCATGTCGACGTGCTTTACGTGATGCGGATGTTACAAAAGATCAGGTGTTAGATGTTGTTATGGTTGGCGGCTCGACCCGTGCTTTACGAGTGCGTGAACAGGTTGGCGATTTTTTTGAAACAGACCCTAAAGTTGATATTGACCCGGATCGCGTAGTTGCTATAGGTGCGGCAATACAGGCAAATGCATTAGTTGGAAATGATGCTGAAGGCAATTTGCTGTTAATGGATGTGTTGCCTTTATCATTAGGTATAGAGACTATGGGCGGGCTTTCTGAGAAAATAATTTCTCGTAATACGCCTATTCCCGTGTCTCGAGCGCAAGAGTTTACAACCTATAAAGATGGTCAAACTGCAATGGCAGTTCATGTTGTTCAGGGCGAGCGAGAGCTCGTAGATGATTGTCGTTCGCTGGCTAAATTTGAGTTACGTGGGTTTCCATCTCATGTCGCGGGTGCAGCTCGAATTAGAGTTACTTTTCAGGTGGATGCAGATGGTTTATTAAGCGTATCGGCTAAAGAAGAAACCTCTGGAATTGAGGCAAGTGTTGAAGTTAAACCCTCATATGGTTTGCAGGATTCTGAAATTGAAGCCATGTTAAAAGCCTCAATGGAGTTCGCGGGAGATGATAAAGATGCGCGTAGTCTTCGTGAGCAGCAGGTAGAAGCCGATAGAGTGCTCGAAGCAATTGACTCGGCAATGTCAGATGATGGTGAAGAAATGCTCAGTGCAGAAGAGCGTGAAGCTATTATGCAGGTAAGGCAGGAGCTTGAAATATCTCGTCATAATGCCACTGAGACTCAGCAGTTAAAAGATGCCATGTCAAAACTTGAAAAGGTTAGTGCCGGGTATGTGGCACGGAGAATGAACGCCAGTGTGCAAAAATCTATGGCGGGTCATCAGGTAGAAGAATTTAAGTAAAAAACATACAGAAGATGTGAATAAGAGCTGTTGTTTTTGAGTTAACTCTGTCTTGAGTTATCAAATGTGACTTCTTATTAATTCGCAGTTCTTTTAGATATTAACGAATTTTTTAAGTTTAAAGAGAGATTAAAATGCCGCAGATTATTTTTCTGCCCCACGAAACACTCTGTCCTGAAGGCGCTGCATTTGAAGCAAAACCAGGGGAAACAATTTGTGATGCAGCGTTACGTAATGATATTGAAATAGAACATGCATGTGAGAAATCATGTGCCTGCACTACCTGTCATATCTATGTGCGCGAAGGGCTGGATTCACTTAACGAGAATTCTGATGATGAAGATGACATGCTTGATAAAGCATGGGGTCTTGATCCTGACTCTCGTTTGAGTTGTCAGACAGTTGTAGCAGACACAGATCTGGTTGTCGAAATGCCTAAATACACCATTAATATGGTTTCTGAAAATCATTAAGTTTTATTAGCAAAATTTACTGAAAATTACTGGGAGTATTAATTATGGGTCTTAAATGGACTGATACACTGGATATTGTCTTAGAGCTTGATGAAAAGCACCCGGATGTAGATCCGCAATATATTCGTTTTACTGATCTTCATCAGTGGGTTTGTGATCTAGAGGAATTCGATGATGATCCGCAAAAGTCAGGTGAAAAAGCGCTGGAAGCAATTCAAATGACCTGGATTGAAGAAAAGGACTAGTTCAGGTTTTACTTAACTGGCTACTTTTGGGTCTATTTTTGGGCCTGCTTTCTGATCCGGTGGGCTTGCATGTTCACTATGTAAGTCTTCATGCTGGCGTTACCAGGACTGTATTAAGAGTGATTAAATTCAATATGAGTCTCTCTTAAGCAGGTCAATTCACAAACATTTCATTTAATCTCATGAAATCTTCTATCCACATCTAGTTTTTAACAAAAACATCACTAAAATCAGTGTTTTATCCAGTTTTTCGTTTATAATACCCTTTTTATATATTATGCGGTTACATTCCGCTTGAGATTCCTGTGAGTACACCTGTCCATTTCCCACATATTGAAAAAACTAACCTGTTAGGTTTAAACCGTCAGGATATGGAAGCCTTTTTTGCTAAATTAGGTGAAAAGCCTTTTCGTGTGTCTCAGGTGACAAAGTGGATTCATCAGATGAACGTTTCAGATTTTGATGAAATGACTAATATCAGTAAGGCATTACGAGCCCAGTTAAAAGAAAAGGCCTGTATCAAACCGCTGGATGTCATTGTTGATCAAATTTCTAAAGATGGCACTCGAAAATGGGTTATGGGGCTGCATGATCATAACCAGATAGAAGCCGTCTATATTCCTGAAGATGATCGTGGAACGCTTTGTATTTCATCTCAGGTCGGCTGTGCGCTTGACTGTAGTTTTTGTTCAACTGCTCGACAGGGTTTTAGTCGCAATCTGACAGTTGCTGAAATTTTATCTCAGATATGGCTGGCGACGCGTTTATTAGATGAAGAGAAAAAGCCAGGACGTAAAATCACTAATATTGTGTTAATGGGTATGGGTGAGCCATTACTTAATTTTGAAAATGTAATGAAAGCTATCGATGTTATGCTGGATGATTTTGCATACGGGCTTAGTAAACGACGGGTGACAGTTAGTACGGCAGGTGTTGTGCCTGCTATGGACAGACTGGCAGATCGTCATGATGTGCAGCTGGCTATTTCATTACATGCAACCCGTGATGAATTACGTGATGACCTTGTGCCGATTAATAAAAAATATAATTTAGAAGCATTAATTGCAGCCTGTCATCGTTTTATGGAAAAAAGATCACCTCGCTCAAGACTAACGATTGAATATGTGATGCTGGATGGCGTGAATGATTCGCAGCAGGATGCGCAGGAGTTGATAAAAGTATTAGAGGGTATTTCAGTTTTAATAAATCTGATTCCCTTTAATCCGTTTACCGATTCAGGTTATGGAACATCTTCAAATAATGCAGTTAGACGTTTTCAGGATGTTTTAATGAAAGCGGGTATTACGACAGTTATAAGAAAAACACGTGGTGAAGATATTGATGCAGCCTGTGGTCAGTTAGTGGGTAAGGTAGCCGATAAGAGCCGTCGAGAAAATAAATTTAAAGAACCAAGACTGGGAATGAATACATGATGCGGATGAAGTTGTGGTTAATTGTTGTTTTATTAGGGTCTTTAGTGGCTTGTGCGTCAACGCCCAAAGAACTTGAAAAAGAAAGAAAAGATAAAGAAGCCGCGGAAATCAATGTGCAACTTGCTTCTGGGTATATGCGTAGAGGTGATCTTGAAGTAGCGGAAGAAAAACTTTTGAAAGCGATTGAATATAATAATAAACATGTTCCTGCTTACACTACGCTTGCTGTATTAATGACTATGATTAATAAGCCGGTTGAAGCAGAGAATTATTATCTTGAGGCTCTAGATATTGGTTCTCGTGATCCCGAGCTGCATAATAATTATGGTACTTTTTTATGTAGTATAAAAAAGTATAAAGAAGCGACTGAACAGTTTGAGCAAACTTTACGTAATCAGTTTTATCAAACACCAGAAGTTGCTCATGCGAATTTAGGATATTGCTTATTACAGGCTGAAAATCCTGATTATAAAAAAATTGAAAGACACTTGAGAAAAGCACTTAAACTTCGCTCTAATATGCCATCGGCCATGTTAGCTATGGCCGAGTTGGGTCTGGCAACTGATAATTATTTGATGGCCAGAGCATATACGCAGCGTTTCCATTCTGTATCAGCTGCAACTGCACACAGTTTATGGGTGCAGATTAGAGCAGAACATGCATTGGGTGATAAGGTGTATTTTCTTAAAATTTCTAAGAAACTTCTTGATCAATTCCCTGAGTCTGAAGAAGCAGATAAGTTGATGGGGTTATCTAATTTATGACAGATATAAATAAACTAGCTGAAGATATGGGTAGCGATGTTAGCGAGTTGTTACAGAAAAGAGATTTTGGTTCTGATTTAAGAAAAGCTCGAGAAAAGCTTGGCATGTCAACTAACGATGTGGCTGAAAATTTACTTATATCTGTAGATATTATTAAAGCTATAGAAAACTCTCAGGCAGATGCGTTACCGGCTCTAACTTTTACACAAGGTTATATTCGTAGTTATGCGCGGCTACTGGGTTTGTCAGCGGATGATATTATAACTGATTATGTTTTGATGGCTCCAGATTCAAAACAGGTGTTAACACCACACTCTGTCTTACCCGCTCAAAAAAGTAGTAATGACAATTTCATAAGATTTATAAGTTTTAGCTTCATTATAGTTGGGATTATTGTTCTTATTGTCTGGCTGTATAAAACAGATTTTCGTGAGCATTCAAGCATTAGTGATCAGGTTGCGAAATTTAATGCGCCGTTTAGTACTGAGACTCAAAACGATACAGGCACAGAAACAGATTCAGCTGAAGTCGTTATATCCACAACTGATAATGAAACTGAGCTGCCAACAGCGCAGCCTGAACCTGATGATCAGATGGAGATGCCTGCTGTAGAAGTGGAACAGGAAATTGTACCCGAGAATGAAGTTGAAGAAGTAACGGCTGTAACACCTGATGTTGTAGAGGCTATGGGTATTGATTCACTGGTGTTAAGTGCGCAGGGTGAGTCGTGGTGTGAAATTCAGGACTCAACCGGTAAGAGAATGTTTTATCAATTACTTAATAGAGGCCAGGAAGTTTCTTTATCAGGTACAGCACCGTTTACGGTTTTTCTCGGTAATGCACCAAAAGTTCGTGTCGAAGTTAATAATAAAATTGTTGATTTTGAAAGTTTAATTAATAGAAGTAGCAATATTGCCAGTATCGAAATTACCAAAGATGCATCGGTAATCAGTTTATCAAATCGTTAGATATAGTATATGGCCAATAAAATAAATAAGATTCAAAGTATCAGAGGTATGCATGACGTACTTCCAGAACAATCACCACTTTGGCAATTTTTTGAATCGACTGTAAAAAAACTTTTACAGGCTTATTCTTACAAAGAAATTCGCATGCCTGTTGTGGAGTCGACAGATCTATTCTGTCGTTCAATAGGTGAAGTGACTGATATTGTTGAAAAAGAAATGTATACCTTTGAAGATCGTAATGGAGATAGTCTTACATTGCGTCCTGAAGGCACAGCGAGCTGTGTTCGTTCGGGTATTCAACATGGTTTATTTCATAACCAGCAACAAAGATTATGGTATATGGGGCCCATGTTCAGACATGAGAGACCACAGAAAGGCCGTTATAGACAGTTTCATCAAATAGGGATTGAAACATTCGGCATGCCAAGTGCGGATATAGATGCTGAATTAATTCTAATGTCGGCGCGTCTCTGGAAACTGCTGGGGCTTAAGGATATCCGTCTGGAGCTAAATACATTAGGCACAGCCGAGTCACGTAATGCGTATAAACAGGTGCTTGTTGCTTATCTAAATGAGCATAAAGATGTTTTAGACGAAGATTCATTACGACGTCTTGAGTCAAATCCATTACGTGTTTTAGATAGTAAAAACCCGGATATGCAGTCAATGATTGAAGCTGCACCTAGTTTAATGGATTTTCTTGATGAAGAGTCTCTGCAGCATTTCAAGCACCTTACGGGCATTTTAGATAAGGCAGGTATAACTTATAATATTAACCCGCGTCTCGTAAGGGGGCTGGATTATTATTGTAAAACAGTATTTGAGTGGGTGACGGATGCTTTAGGTGCTCAGGGTACGGTTTGTGCTGGTGGACGTTATGATGGTTTAGTTGAGCAGTTAGGTGGTAGAGAGACTCCAGCGGCTGGTTTTGCTATGGGCGTAGAGCGTTTGTTGTCATTACTTGAAGATGCTGGAATGCAGGTGGATAATGCACCAGATATTTTTATTGTATTACAGGGTGATCAAGCGCAACTTCAGGGTATGTCATTTGTCGAATCACTTCGTGATCAGATGCCAGATGTTGATATTCAAACCAACTGTGGTGCCGGCTCATTTAAAAGCCAGATTAAAAAAGCAGATAAATCAGGGGCCAGAGTTGCTCTTATTTTAGGTGATGATGAAATACTTAATGATTCTGTTGGTATTAAAATGTTACGTGAAAAAGTAGAACAGAAAGCTGTCGCTCAATCTGAACTCGTTGAAATGTTAAACACGATTTTATAAATTTATTTAGAGATAATTATGGATTACGAAACTGAAGAACAACAAATAGAAGCCATTAAAAAGTGGTGGAAAGAAAATTCAACTATGGTTGTTACCGGTATTTCAATTGGTGTGGCATCTATATTCGGCTGGCAGTTTTATCAGACTGAAAGTGTGAGGCATGCAGAACAAGCCAGTATTTTATATGAGCAGGTACTTATAAATTCTTCTAACCCTTCAAAAATTAATGATCAACTTGCGACTGTGAACCAGTTAGAAGCTGAATTTGATGATACCCCTTATGCAAGTTTGTCTGCTCTTATTGTTGCGAAACAGCAATTAGCAGCAGGTCAAATTGAAAAAGCTCAACAACAATATCGTTGGGTTATTGAAAATGCTAAACAGGATGAGCTAAAGTATCTGGCAAAAATCAGGCTATCACGTTTGTTACTGACTACTACTCAATTGGATGAGGCGCTGACTTTATTAAATGAAACTTATCCAGAGAGTTTTAATGCGATGGTTCTTGAGCTTAAAGGTGACGTGCTTTCTATACAGGGAAATAAAGCAGAAGCTAAAAAATCTTATGTAAAAGCAATGTCATTATCGAATGGCACAAACCGTTGGTTGCAGCTTAAAATTGATGATATTGGTGAAACGTCTGCAGAATCAATTCTTAAACCAGGGGCTGAACCATCAGCATGATTCGATTTATAGCCGTTCTTCTTTGTGCTTTTTTTATAACTGCCTGTGGTGACTCGGATAATTCTGAACCTCCTGCTGAGCTTATTGATTTTAAGCAAACACTAAAAGTAAAAGAGTTGTGGAGTGTTGATACAGGTAACGGAATTGAGCAGTTATTTGTAAAGTTATTTCCACTTTTACTGAATGATAGAATAGTTGTTACCGATCGTAATGGTACGGTGTCAGCTTACAATATAAACACGGGTAAGCGGCTTTGGGAAACTGAGCTTAATACTGTTATTAGTGGCGGTGTAGGTGGAGACGAAAACAACCTTGTTGTTACTAGTCGTAATGGCCATGTTTTTTTGCTTGATTCAAAGGGCGGCTTAATCTGGCAGGTAGATGCTTCTTCAGAAGTTTTAATGCCGGCACAGATTGCGGGTAACTTAATTATTATACGATCAGTAGATGGTTTGATTTCTGCTCTTAATATTGATGATGGTAGTGAAGTGTGGACATTCAAGCGTGATGTCCCTGCTTTAAGTTTACGTGGTAATAGCTCACCTATAATTAAGCAGGGTTATATATTTAACGGACTTGATAATGGTCGTCTGGTTACATTAGATTTATTAGACGGACATACTGTTTTTGATATTGCTGTTGCTTCACCCAGTGGTCGATCAGAACTTGAACGTTTAGTTGATGTTGATGGTCATGCAGTGATTGAAAAAGATATGCTCTATATGAGTAGTTATCAGGGGCGAATAGTTTCTATTGATATAAGGCGAGGGCAATTAAGCTGGAGTCGTAAACTTTCAACTTACAGTGGTGTTGAATATTCAAGTTCGGGTTTGTTTATTAGCGATGATAAAGACTCTATATGGGCTTTAGATTCAACAAACGGTGCAACTTTATGGAAGCAGGAGAAACTCAAAGCGCGACAAATTACGCGTCCGGTTGCCATAAAAAATGCCATAGTTGTGGCTGATTTTGAGTCTTATTTACATTTTCTTTCGCCATTTGATGGTCACTTTCTTGCTAGAGTTGAAACAGATGGTTCCGGTATAATTATTCCGCCTATTGAGCGTGATGGGCGTTTATATGTTATTACCCGGGATGGGGAAATGTCGGCCTTTGAGCTTGAATAGAATCAGTTATTAACCTGTTACAACTACTGTATCGATGTGGGATTTTACGGGTTCAGTTGTGTAATGATTGATGCTCTAATATCTGTATTTTTAGCAGATAGATATTAATAATAAGTAATATATTAAAGTGATAAAAGTCACTTACTAAAAGGCATTCACTAGCTGCATCTATTTTTTTTGCCTATAATCGAAGCGAATTCAATTAAACAAACCCTAACAGGTTGATAGATTGGATTGAGAATAATTAAAAAAGGATAAATATGAGCACGAAAAGAATCAGTATTACTGAAATTATTTTATGGCTATTTGTTTTTGCCTTAATCGTAATTTCACTCACTCCGTTTGCACTTGGCTTTAAAATTAAATCAGACTACGCATTACTGATTAACGAATTTTCCGAGATGTCACAAGTTAAAATTGAGCTTACTAGTTATGAGCAGGGTGTTTTCTCATCTGATGCAATACTGACAGTAACTTTGCCCAATATGCCGGAGCATCTGCAGTTTAAAGAAAATATAATTCATGGCCCTGTCTATCTGGGCTTGATTAGTCAGGGTAAGTCGCCTTTTGTAGCTGCTGTTGTTAAAGGTCAGCTTGACGTTTCAGCGTCTCAACAGGAATTAGTGCAAAAAATATTTTCTGGAAATAACCCACTGGTTTATCAGGCAACGATAGACTTTTCTGGTGATCTTGCTGCGCAATTGTACATGCCATCTGTTAATGCCAGTTTTGAAGATGAATTTGGTCCGGTACATATTCAGTCAGCTGGTGCCATTATGAACCAGTATTATTCATCAACGACAGGGCTTATGAAAGGTGATATGCAGGTACCCGTATTTAAAATTAAATCTGAAGTGCTAGACATGAACGCTGATTCAATCAGCATGAGTTTTTCGGGTTCTATGGGTGGTAATGACATAATGATTGGTGATTCAGTTGTATCTATGAATCTGTTGAATATTGACTCAGGTGAAGACCAGTTTGCGGTGCGTGATTTAGTTGTACGTTCTGTTACATCTGAAAATGCCGGTTTAATTAACTCAAATAGTCGAGTTGAAGCTCGTGAACTGCTTGCATCAAATCAAATGTTTGGTCCTCTTGTTTTAAATATGAGTGTTAATGGTATAAATGCTGAAAGTTTAAACCAGCTACAGGATATACAGGCAGAAGTTGAAGAGAAGCTTCAGGAAGGTTTACCTGCAGAGCAGGTAAACGCGATGATGACTGGTCAAATTATGACTATTATGCCTGACCTGATTAAGCAGGCCGAAATCAAGGTAAATCCTCTTAGTGTTAATAGTGAATTAGGGAAACTGGAAGCAGACCTTGATTTTACACTTGAAGGTATTGATGCTGATACGCCGGCAGACCCTATGTTTTTACTGGGTGCTATTAGTCTTGAATTAAATTTCTCTATAGACGAACCGTTATTAAAGCAATTTATTAGTTGGGAGTTAGAGAGCAACCAGCAGACTGATATTTCCCTGGGCTCAGATAAGAATAAGAAGATTGAGTCAGAAATCCCTCTGCAGCAGAAAGTTTCAGAAAATATTCAGGGCATGTTAGATGAAAACTGGTTAGTCATGAATGAAGGCGTTTATCTGAGTAAAATTAGTATGCATCAGGGCGAATTGATCATAAATGAAAAACCGGTAGACCCGATGCAGCAAATTATGTCGTCTATGGGTGGTGGTGCTCCCGTTGATCCTTAAATAGTACTTTTATAAAGACTGAAAATGAAACTGATTTAGTCTTTAAAATACGTTAAAATACCGTTTGTAAGGGGCCTTGTAGGCCCTTTGCTGTTTTTTGTTATTGTCTGGAATAATCTATGTTACCTGTTATTGCCCTCGTTGGCAGACCCAATGTTGGAAAATCTACGCTTTATAATGTGCTGACAAAAAGTCGAGATGCGCTGGTTGCTGATTACCCGGGATTAACGCGTGACCGTAAGTATGGTCATGCTCAGTATAATGATAAAACGTATATTCTTATCGATACAGGTGGTTTGAGCGGGGAGTCTGAAGAGCTAGATGAACACATGGCACGGCAAACACTATTAGCAATTGATGAGGCCAATATCGTGTTGCTAATGGTAGATGGTCGCGCAGGTATTACCGCTGCTGATGAAAGTATTGCCAGACAAATTCGCCGTCTGGGGAAAAACATACACCTGGTAATAAACAAAACAGACGGTATAGATGTTCAAACAGCAGAATCTGACTTTGCGAGTTTAGGTTTTTCAGAATCTTATCCAATAGCGGCATCACATAAGAAAGGTGTCGCACAACTTGTTGAAAAGTTACTTATTGACTGGCCAGAGTGGCAGGAAGATCTGGACAGTAAATATAAAGGTATTCGCGTTGCTATAGCCGGTAAGCCTAATGTTGGTAAGTCTACTTTGATTAATCGCATGTTAGGCGAGGAAAGGGTCGTTGTAATGGATATGCCGGGTACAACTCGCGACAGTATCTTTATACCCTTTGAGCATGACGGTAAAGAGTACACATTAATAGATACAGCCGGTGTACGTCGCTCGACAAAAGTTAAAGAAACCGTTGAGAAGTTCAGTGTTATTAAAACGTTGCAAGCGGTTGATCAGTCTAATGTCACTATTATTATGATTTCAGCTCGTGAAGGCATTACCGATCAGGATTTACACCTTTTAGGTTATGCAATTGATTCAGGTCGAGCGCTTATTATTGTGGTTAATAAGTGGGATGGAGTTGATCAGGATAAAAAAGAACAGATTAAGGAAGAGCTAGAGAGACGACTAAGTTTTGTGCAGTTTGCAGATATCTATTTTATTTCGGCATTACATGGTTCTAATGTAGGTCTGTTATATAAAGCCATTAATAAGGCATATGACTCAGCAACCAAAAACATGCCGACTTCAGAATTAACGCGTATTCTTGATAATGCGGTTCAGGCGCATCAGCCACCGACGATAAGAGGACGACGTATTAAATTACGTTATGCTCATCAGGGGGGTAAAAATCCACCGATTGTGGTTATTCATGGAAATCAAACAGACTTGTTACCAAAGTCTTATAGCCGATATCTAATGAACCACTTTATAGACGCTTTAAAGCTGGTTGGTACCCCTATGAGAATGGAATTCAAAACCAGTGATAACCCATATGCTAAACGTTCTAACCCGCGTGCTGCCGCAAAAAAACCGGGTAAAACACCTTTCGGTAAAACTATCAAGAAAAAAAATAAAGTCAAAACAAGAGAACACGCAAGACATAAATAGCAATATATTTACATGTTATATGTAAAATAATCAATGTGTTATGTGGTATTTCTGAGGTTTGTTTTCAATTAAACACTTTGTGTTTTGATTTTATTCGACTATATATTAATTGATGCTAATTTGACCTATTGAATATTATTAACTATATTCGGATTAATTCTAATAATTTCAGCTGTATACGGTATCTTTCTAAATACCAGTTTAGTATAAATATAAATAACAAATAACGAGGCTATAGAATGAAAAGAGCAATAGTTCCGGTTGCCATTGCGGCTGCTTTAAGCTTTTCACAACAGGCTAATGCCCTGGAATGGGATGGATTTTTAACAGCGGGTTTTTCATTGCATGATCAGGAAGATGCGATATATCTAGACACGATTACAGATGATATTCGTTTTGAGAATGATTCAAAGTTTGGTTTACAGGTAACAGCAGATGTATCTGAAAATATGCAGGTTGTATCTCAGATCCTTGCAGCAGGTTCTGATGAAAACTTCGACCTGGATGTTGAGTGGGCATATCTGGACTGGATACTGAATGATACGGTTAGCTTACGCGGTGGTAAAGTAAAAGAGCCGGTATTTCTGATCTCGGATTATATAGAAGTGGGTTATGCCTACCCGTGGATTCGTCCACCTCAGGAAGTTTATCGTAACAACCCAATTAACACGATTAATGGATTTGAAGCATTAGTACAAATGGATGTCGGGGGAATGGGTTTAACTATTCAGCCATATTTAGGGTCAAATACTGAAGGTGTTCCCAACC
>Ga0316205_10003776_pt1 | contig 13934 bp, 11 predicted proteins | sample 3monthpyrite_MG_FD_204941 | JGI IMG/M metagenome (GOLD analysis project Ga0316205, IMG submission 204941) | Microbial mat bacterial communities from mineral coupon in-situ incubated in ocean water Damariscotta River, Maine, United States -... | ecosystem: Environmental > Aquatic > Marine >... | reverse complement strand
GGGGCAAAAAATCGTTTAGAGTTATCTTTTTCGATAGAAGCTGATATACTTCAGCTTGGTGAAATTCAGGTAGTCGGATCCAATAATATCTTCTTAAAACAACTCGACTTATTTAAAACTTTTTTCATTGGTTTTGATAGTTATGCAGATCAAACCATCCTTCAAAATTCCGATGTGTTAGATTTTGAGGAGAACGCGGATGGAACAAAGATTACTGTAAAATCTTCGTCTCCTTTGATAATTGAAAATAATGCTCTTGGCTATACCTATGAAATTGAATTGAAACAGGCTTATTTCAATCCGAACGACAATACAGGCTTCTATAAAGTTTACCCCCGAGTTATAAAAATGGTAGCTCCGAATCGACGAACCGAACGCCGTTGGAAGTCCAATCGAAATACAAGTTATAGAGGATCCAGCCGCCATTTCTTTAAAAGTTTAATTGAAGAAAAACTCCGCCAAAATCGTTTTAAAGTTTATCCTAATGATCAAATATTCGTTAATTATTCTGATTCTCTTCAGCATTTAAAACGCTGGTATCCAAATAATTGGGAATTTTCGTCTCAAAACTATCACATATTTAAATTGAACAGTGAGGCTATTCGAATCGATTATTTACAAAGTAGAAATAGCAATATAAACCAAGTTGCCGGCTACACGAAAATGAGCAGTATTCAAATAAAGGGCTTTCCGGCAGTATTGATTGTAAATGATGCAGGCATTTTACAAAACTCGGAAAGAGTCGCTTTATTTGGCGATTGGAACGACCGCCGTTTTTCCAATTTTCTGCCTTTAGATTATTCAAACTAATTCCAATCTATTGGAAAGTCCGCTCCATTTGATTTCCTCTTTTTGTACATTCTTTAGTTAGCCAAAGCGATCGCCCCGAATGTCAGAAACCTACCGCGCACTTACTCGAAAATACCGCCCAAATTCATTCGAAGATATCGTCTCGCAGGATCATGTGAGCAATACCTTACTTAATGCGATCAAGCAAAACAGACTGTCGCATGCTTACATGTTTTGTGGGCCTCGGGGTGTTGGCAAAACAACTATGGCGCGAGTACTTGCAAGGGTTATTAATGAAATTGATTCCAATATTGATGGTGAATCACTCAATCAAACACTAAACATTATTGAAATGGATGCCGCTTCCAACAACAAGGTGGAAGATGTGCATCATTTGAGAGAAAGTGTTCGAATACCACCACAAAATGGGCGCTATAAAATATTTATAGTGGATGAGGTGCACATGCTTTCGAAACCTGCATTCAATGCACTTTTGAAGACTTTGGAAGAACCGCCGGCTCATGCCATTTTTATTTTTGCAACAACGGAGCCTCACAAAATTCTTCCGACGATATTATCACGGGTTCAACGATTCGATTTTAAGCGAATTTCGGTTGAGGAAATTGTTGAGCGCCTTAGAAAAATTGCGACCGACGAACACATTAAAATTGATAATGAATCGCTACATGTGATCGCAAAAAAAGCCGACGGTGCGTTACGTGATGCGCTTGGTTTGATGGATCAAGCCATTGCATTCTGTGGTGAAAACATAACGCATGATGAACTTCTGAAAGCACTTAATGTTGTTGGAACCGATCGCTTGTTTCAGTTCATGGATTGTGTGAAGTTGAAAGATGCAGATACCGGACTTCAACTTATAAACACCTTACTTCAAGAAGGGTATGATATTCAGGAATTTCTGATCGGATTGACAGAACATCTTCGAAATCTGTACATCGCGCATCACAGTCCTCAAATGTTTTTAGTGGAAGCATCACAAGACACTAAGGCAAAGTATCAGTTAACGGCGCAAGATTTTTCGCGGGATGATTTGATGCGGATGCTTCATCTGGTGAGTGAAGCTCAGATCAAATTGAAAGACGCCAACCAGCCACGCATTCAGTTTGAAATTGCTTTGTTAAAGCTCATCCACATGGAGAAGAGCGAAAATCTCGCAAAACTTCTTACAGAGCTTGAAAAAGTAAAAAAAAACTTCAGTAATCAAAGTGTAGCAAAGTTAAAAAGCGAGGCAGTTACAGGTTCAGAAAGTTTTAAAGTTGAAGTAACTGAAAATCAGCCTACTCAAGAAAATCCCCCTTTAAAGAAGTTATCCGAACAAATAACGAGGACTGAGGGTAAAAAAGAAAACACATCTGAAATTGTTCCGGCAGATGGTCATGTTCCCCAACAGATTGAGGAACCCCCAAAAAATCAGGAAGTTATCACTGATCCGATAGTCGATGAGTTTGATTTAATTTCAACTGCTTTGGTAACTGAAGTAACCCATCAGGCTAAAGAAATTCATTATTCAAATGGAAAAGATACCGCCGCTTACGTTGCAATTTCTGAATCCAATGAACCGAAAGTTCAGAAAACAGATAAGAAATTAGTGTTTGAAAACGTCACTGCAATTTGGCCTGAATTCATCAATACAATAGCTGATCGAATTCCTAAAATTTTGGAAATGCAAGTTCAGCGTGTAAAACCAACTGCACTTAAAGGACTTGAGCTTACTTTGGAGTGTGATAATCCGCTGGCTCAACGAATGTTGAACGAACAGGAAACAATTTTAACCACTATTTTGAAGGAACACTTAGGAGTGAAAGTACGTTTTAATCCTGTAGTGGTTCAGGGAGCTGCATCGCAGACTAAAGCAAAAAACCCTTATGAACGATTCAAAGAAATACAGAAAAAAGATCCCATACTTCGAGAACTAGTTGAACGATTTGGGGCAGAATTAGAATACTAAGCAGGAATAATTATGGATTTTAACATGGCCGATATGTTCGGCAAAATTCAAGAAATGCAATCGAAAGTTCAGGAAACTCAAGCTCAGCTGGCTGAAATAGTTGTTGAAGCTGAAACTGGCGGAGGTATGGTAAAAGTAAAAGCCAACGGTTTACGAAAGGTTATTTCAATTTCTGTTGATGATGATATAGTGGATCCATCGGAAAAAGAGATGTTGGAAGATTTAGTTGTGGCAGGGGTAAACAAAGCATTGGATTTGGCTGAACAGGAAGCCCAGAAAAAGATGCAAGATGCATATAAAGGGATGATACCCGGCGGTGGTCTTCCCGGAATGGATATGTCAAAGTTTGGACTGTAAGAAATTCAATATTTAAGGTGAAAAATTAATAATTGGTTGTGCCTTCTATTTTTCATTTTTAATTCTTCATTTTTAATTCCACAATGCAGCTAACCTCAGAATATTTAGAACGGGCAATTGAACAGCTTTCGAAGTTGCCCGGAACGGGAAGAAAATCAGCTCAGCGTATCGCTATTCACTTACTTAAACAGAATGATGAATATGCCCTGAAATTGGCTAACGCCATCATCGACCTAAAACAAAAAGTAATACGGTGTTCAACTTGCGGAAATGTTTCCGATACCGACCCATGCAACATCTGCGATAATCCAAAAAGGGAAAGCGGGCAAATTTGCGTAGTCGAAGAATTCAATGACGTGTATATCATTGAAAAGACGAATGAATTTAGAGGGCGTTATCATGTGCTGGGCGGTGTAATTTCACCGATGGATAATGTTGGGCCGGATCAACTTAAAATTCAGGATTTACTGAAGAGAGTGGGTAGTGATGAGCAAATAAATGAGGTAATTCTGGCGTTAAACCCAGATGCTGAAGGGGAAGCTACTTCTTATTATGTAAACAAATTGTTGACCCCTTATGAAGTAAAAGTGACACGAATTGCTTATGGAATTCCAATGGGAACTGAGCTCGAGTTTATAGATGAAGCAACTCTAAGCAGAGCTTTTATGAGCCGTTCAGCTTTTTAAGTATAACGCGCAGAAAAGCAGAGTCGCAGCGTTTTAATAACCCATTATGTTGAGCATTTGTCTAAGACTGAAAAATAAAATCTTGGAATAGTTCTGAATGCATCTATCCGGTATCTGTAGAAAACTTAGGCCGGAATATGTCTTACTTAAGATTATCAAAATTAAAGAATCAAAGCGGAGCAGGAGATTCAAACGAATCGTAAATATTCTTTAAGCTTGTCTCGTGGAAACAATTAAAACTCTATTTTAACAAAAAAATTAACCTCTACCGCACTTCGCGGTCTAATATTGTATAAATGAAAAAGTCTTTGTTTTTCCTTTTTCTGATAGGATTTTTATCTATCAATTCACATGCCCAAAACCAGACCTATTGGCAGCAGCATGTTAATTACACAATGGAAATAGAAGTAGACACAAAAACCTATCGTTTTTCCGGAACACAAAACTTGGTGTACACAAACAACTCACCGGATGTACTGAATCGAGTGTATTACCATTTATATTTCAATGCTTTTCAGCCCGGCAGTATGATGGATGTTCGTTCTAGAACAATTCAAGATCCTGATGACCGTGTTAGTGATCGCATTTTATATCTTGATGAAAATGACATCGGTTATCACAACATTTTATCTCTTAAACAAGATGGTGAAGATGTTGAATTCACTGTAGAAGGAACAATTCTTGTGGTGGAGTTAAATGAAGCCATTAAACCGGGAGCTACAACCATTTTTGATATGGAATTTGAAAGCCAGGTTCCTGAGCAAGTCCGCCGATCCGGAAAACAGAATTCTGAAGGGATTGAATTTTCGATGAGCCAGTGGTATCCAAAATTAGTGGAATATGATTATCTGGGCTGGCATCCAAATCCTTATATCAGCCGTGAGTTCCATGGGGTATTTGGCGAGTTTGATGTAAAGATTACCATTGATAAAGACTACTTGGTCGGGGCAACAGGTGTCTTACAAAATCCCAATGAAATCGGTCATGGATATCAGGATGAAAATGTTGAAGTATCTTATGAATCAGAGAAAATTACTTATCACTTTGTGGCTGAAGAAGTTTTAGACTTTTTCTGGGGCGCTGATCCTGATTTTGTTCACACAACAGCACAAGTTCCGAACGGACCAACACTTCATTTTTTGTATCAAGCAGAAAAGATTAGTGAGCAAGCTACCGATGAGGAAAATGCACAATATCTCAGCCATTGGGAACAGCTTCCCGAATTAACGGTGAAAGCTTTTGAATATGCGAACAAGCATTTTGGTGAATATCCATATCCACAGTTTACCACCCTACAAGGGGGCGATGGTGGCATGGAATATCCTATGGGCACATTAATTACCGGCGCCAGATCGCTTGGTAGTTTGGTTGGTGTAACTGTTCATGAAATGTACCACAGCTGGTATCAGAATGTTCTTGCTACCGATGAAGCTTTGTTTGCTTGGATGGATGAGGGCTTTACCAGCTATGCCTCAGCTGAAACGATGAATGATATTTTTGATAGAGGTTCAAAATTCCCTTATGAAGGTTCTTATCGCGGATATTATGCCTTAGTAGCATCCGGCGTTGAAGAACCATTAACAACGCACTCAGATCATTTTAATACAAATTTCGCATACGGGAGAGCCGCTTATTCCAAAGGTGCCGTTTATTTGGGACAATTAGATTATATCATCGGTACAGAAACATTCAGACGTGCAATGAAAGTGTACCACAAAACCTGGAAATTGAAACATCCAACTTCTTATGATTTCCTTAGAGTGATGGAAAAAGAATCCGGTATGGTGCTTGATTGGTATCACGAGTATTTCGTGAATACAACCAAAACGATTGATTATTCGATAAAAACAATAACCGGTTTTGAATCATCTACAACTGTTGAACTTGAACGCGTTGATCTTATGCCAATGCCAATAGATGTTTATGTTGAATATGCAGATGGAACTTCCGAATTATACTATATCCCACTTAGAATTATGCGTGGTGAAAAATCTGCTGAAAATGACCTTAAAAGAACGGTTTTAGAAGATTGGCCATGGGTAAACCCAACTTATTCTTTTGAACTTCCTGTTTCAGCAGATAAGATATCATCTATTATTATTGATCCATCCGGTAGGTTAGCAGACATCGATAAATCAAATAATATATTCTCTGCAGATATTTCTGAAGAATAAACTACTTTGCCTAACTACGAGGCACACGGTAAACGCTTTGTGCCTTTTTTATTGGAATAAATATTACAAAATGTCGCAAAAAGACTTCGCTAAATTAGCCATAGAGGCCCACACTAAACATAGAGGAAAGATTTCGATTGAATCGAAGTTTGAACTCAACACTAAAGAAGATCTCAGTATAGCGTACACACCGGGAGTAGCAGAACCTTGCCGAGAGATTGCAGCAGATGTTTCCAAAGTTTACGACTACACTTCAAAAGGAAATCTTGTTGCTGTAATCAGCGATGGCTCAGCAGTTTTAGGACTTGGAAATATCGGTCCGGAAGCAAGCTTACCGGTTATGGAAGGGAAAGCTGTGCTCTTCAAGAAGTTTGGTGGAGTAGATGCGGTTCCCATTGTTCTGGATACTCAAGACACTGAAGAAATCATCCAAACGGTGAAGATGATTGCTCCTACTTTTGGTGGGATTAATTTGGAAGATATATCGGCGCCTCGTTGTTTCGAAATTGAAGAGCGTTTAAAGAGGGAACTAGATATTCCTGTATTTCATGATGATCAGCATGGAACCGCAATTGTGACTTTAGCAGGTATGCTGAATGCTTGCCGCATAACCGATCGGAAATTCAAGGATTTGTGTGTGGTGATAAATGGTGCCGGTGCCGCAGGAGTTTCCATAGCGAAGCTCTTATTTACTGCCGGAGTTGAAGAATTAATGATGTGCGACAGCAAAGGTATAATTCATTCGGATCGAACGGATTTGAATCCTGTTAAACTAGAAATTTCAAAAATCACGAATTACAGTCACACAACCGGCAGTCTGGCTGATGCTGTAAAAAAAGCCGATGTGTTCATTGGTGTTTCAGCGCCGGGAGTTCTAACACAGGAAATGATAAAAACTATGAATCCTGAACCGATAATTTTTGCAATGGCAAATCCTACTCCGGAAATTATGCCGGATGAAGCTAAAGCTGCCGGAGCAAGAGTGGTAGCAACCGGTCGATCAGATTTTCCAAATCAGGTAAATAATGTATTGGCTTTTCCTGGTTTATTTAGAGGAGCATTAGATGCCAGAATCTCACCATTAACTTCAGAGATGTTTTTAAAAGTAGCTGAAGCCATTGCAAATTGTGTGGAAAATCCTACCGAAGAAATGATCATCCCAAGCCCGTTTGATGATAAAGTACCAAGAGTTGTTGCAGATGCGATTCGGAGTTTTAAAAATTAAAACAAGCTCGTTTGTTCTTCATCTTTTTTCTGGGCCTGTTCAATTCGCGGCGATTCCTGAATGGGTTCTTTAGTTAACATTTCGGGCATAAATCTTTTTTCGAAAAGTCTTCGAGAAATTCCATGAAGTGCTTTTTCACCACGGGGTGTGATCCTCAAAAATCCACTATCATCTTCTGATAGAAAACCGAAAGTGCGTAAATCATTTACAATCAAATAAGCTAACTTTTCTGTTGTGCCGGCATTCTTCTCGATATATTCGCGATGAGGAAGGTCGTCTTCGGCCATGTATACATGCCCTAAAACACTCAGATCAACATTTGTAAGTGGGTAGCCTTCACATCCTTTGGTCAGCATCAAATCCCACGTTGTTTGAGAGTAGTAGAGCCCAAACCACCATTTTGCTTCCTTGAGTAGTCTATGAGAATAGGCACATGCAAAATATTCGCCCGGAGCAGCTTTACGGGGTTCGCCTCTACTTCGAAACATACTCACCATCGTTGCCAAATCCAGTTCGTAGATATTTGGTGGAAATTTGAAATGGAAGTCACTACGTTTTTGCATGGTTATATACTCTAGCTAAGAGAAGTTTTCACCATCAAAATACTTGCTGTGAACGAGGCAATCAACTAACCTTTTTCAGCAATTATTTCTACTGCTTTTTCAAGTGTTAGTGTCTCTGGTTTTGTTCCTTTTGTAAGCCCGATATTCTTCTTTCCAAACTTGATATATGGCCCATATCTGCCATCCATCAATTTTATGGGTTGTTCAGTTTCTGGATGAACGCCCAAATCTTTAAGCTCAGAACTTTTTCTTGGAGCAGCTTTCATTGCCAGCAATTCGAGCGCTCGGGCTAAGTTTACTGTGAGTACATCATCCGTTTTGGGAATGGATTTGAATTTTCCATCATGAACCACAAATGGCCCAAAGCGACCGACACCAGCTTTTACTATTTTCCCATCTTCCGGATGATCACCCAAGTTTCGTGGTAATTCGAGAAGCTTTAGAGCAGTTTCAAAATCCATAGTTTCCGGAGTCATCCCTTTCAATAAAGAAACCCGTTTAGGCTTTTTGTTTTCTTCTGTCACTTCTCCTAATTGTACATAAGGGCCATATCTACCACTAAGCATGAATACGGGTAACCCTTCCACCGGATGAACTCCTATTGGTTTATCCTGTTCTGCTGACAGTTTGATAAGTTCTTCGAGTCTTGCGGGTGTAATATCGCTTGGATCCATATCAAGTGGTAAAGAAGTAGATATTTCTTCTTCGCCTTTTTTCATTTTCGCGTATGGTCCAAAACGACCAACCGATACACTAATTCCTTCTAAACCATCCAACGGTAAATCAAGCAATTTTGCTTTCTGAGGATCAATTTTGTCTGCCTGAGCATCCACTTTTGCTCGAAGCCCATTTTCTCCTTTATAATAATCATCCAGATACTCAACGGCATCTTGAGTTCCCGCCGCAACACCATCTAATTTATCTTCCAAATTGGATGTAAAACCACTATCAACTAAATCAGGAAAGTGTTCTTTTAGTAATGCCGTTACTGCAAAGGCGGTAAAGGTTGGTACCAAAGCTTTCCCAACTAGCCGAGCATATTTTCGATCCTGAATGGTGGAAATTACGGCAGCATACGTACTAGGTCTGCCAACGCCCGATTTTTCTAATTCTTTAACTAATGTTGCTTCAGTGTATCGTGCAGGAGGCTTGGTTTCATGAATTATTGACTTCAATGCCTGCAAATCAGTGGAGTCGTCCTTTGCAAGAGTGGGCAGAAAATTCTCCTGATTCTCCAATGCTGATTCCGCATCGTCGCTACCTTCAACATAGGCTCGGAAGAATCCAGGGAATAAAATCTTCTTTCCACTAGTTCTGAAATCAGCTGAGGTTCCATTGTTTTTTGCATTAATGGTCACATTCGTGAATTCCAGTTCCGCCTCAGCCATTTGTGTAGCAATTGTACGCTTCCAAATCAGATCGTATAATTTGAATTCACGATCTTTTAGTCCGGATTTTTCTGGCAAGATAAAACTTGAACCAGATGGCCGAATTGCCTCATGAGCTTCTTGGGCTGATTTGCCCTTTGCAGAGTAATTTCGAACTCTTTTGAATAAATAGTTATCTCCATACATGTCAACAATACCGGCACGTGCCGCATCAATTGCCTGAGATGACAAACGGGTAGAATCGGTTCTCATATAAGTGATGAACCCTTTTTCATATAATTTTTGTGCAACACTCATTGTGTCTCGAGCGCTCATTCCAAACTTCCTGTTTGCTTCTTGTTGCAGGGTGGATGTAATAAAAGGAGGTGCCGGATTTCGCTTTTGAATATTTACCTCAACATTTGAAACCGCCCAGCTTGCACCTTTTAAATCTTTAACTAACAATCCTGCTGCATCTTCATCTAATAAAACAACCGAATCCGGTTTTTTGAGTTTTCCTGTGTTTTCATCAAAATCTTTCCCATTGGCAATACGCTTGCTATTTAAATGAGTCAGGTCGGCTTTAAATTCATCATTTTCACCAGATTTTTGAAGAACAGCCTGAAGATCGTAATACGTTCCACTCTTAAATTTCATTCGCTCTCGTTCTCGCTCAACAAGAAAACCTACCGCCACTGATTGTACTCGACCGGCTGAAAGACCCGGCGATATCTTTTTCCATAGCAACGGTGAAACAGTATAACCTGCAAGTCTATCCAGAATACGTCGTGTTTCCTGGGCATACACCAAATTCATATCAATGTCGCGCGTGTTTTTTAATGCGTTTTGTACTGCTTCCTTGGTGATCTCCCGAAACACCATGCGTTTCACAGGAACTTTGGGCTTTAATACTTCCAGCAAATGCCACGAAATTGCCTCTCCTTCACGATCCTCATCCGTCGCCAGAATCAACTCATCAGCGTCTTTAAGTTTCGCCTTCAGCCTGCTCACAATTTTCTTTTTATCCGGCGGTGTTACATAAATAGCGTAGTATCTGTCATCAGGATTGATACCTAAAGTAGCCCATGGCTCTTTTTTATACTTCGCGGGAATATTTTTTGCTGAAGCAGGTAAATCTCGTATGTGACCCATCGAGGAATCGACCTCATACCCCTTCGGCAAATATTTACTGATGGTTTTGGTCTTAGTTGGTGACTCTACAATTACGAGACTTTTCATGTTTTAACAGCTAATTATTTCAGTGAACTTACAATTTCTTTCAGCTCCTCTGCGTGAGCTTTTGTATCAATTTTTTCGATAGCTGCCAAAATAGTACCATCTGTATCAATAACAAAGGCAGAACGTGATGGCCCATCATAAACCTTGCCGTACATCTTCTTTTCAACGATTGAATCTGTTGCGCCAGAAAATTTGTGCTCGGGGTCCGAGGCAATCATATAGCTGATTCCATGCTTGGCAATAAATTTTTTGTGCGAGCCGCAGGTATCTTTACTTAAGGTGAGAAGATTATATCCGGCTTCATCAAACCAAGAAGAATGCTCAGCTAACGAAATATTTTGCTTGTCACAGCTCGACGTGTTGTTCCTCATGTATACTGATACGATGGTCGGTCGAGACAAAATCTCAGAAAAAAGCATTTCTTTTTCATCTTCGCCTTGTACAACCTTCAAAGTAAAATTGACATTTATTTTAGCGCCCACATCAATCATAATCGTTTCTCTTATTTTTTAATGTCATTCAGAGCGAGGCGAAGAGTCCTCACCGCTTTTTTATAGTATGGGTTTTTATGAAGATACTTCGGCTTTTGCCTTTGAATGACAAATTATACTATTCAGTTTCCACTATCGGGATATGCTTAACCGGAAAATTGCACGAATTTGCAATAAAGCACATTCGATTTGCCTTCGAATGAATGGAATCAACTTTCTCGATCATTCGTTCCTCGGCAACCGTAACTTGTGGGTGTAATGTAACTTCCTTAAATCTGGCACTCCCATTTTTAGATTCCTCCATCACGCCTTCTGCGTTATCCTGATAATTGACTACAACTACACCCTTCGTTGAGCACAAATGCAGAAACCAAAGCATGTGGCAAGATGAAAGTGATGCTAAAAATAGCTCCTCAGGATTATGAAGTTCAGGGTTCCCGAGAAATGCCGGATCAGAAGACGCAAGAATTATTTTCTTTTCACCTACCTCAACATCATGATCCCTTGTATAATCGCGATACCCGGAAGTACCGGATCCTTGATTACCGGTCCATGTAATTTTTGCTTGATAAAAATGCTGCTTCACTTTTAATTACCTTTGCATTAGAAACACATCGAAAAGTATGAAAGAACTTACGAATTATACCTATTCAGATTTATATGACATGCTCTCGCACATTGATGAGTATAAATATCCTGAAATGCTGGAAGAGGTGCGCATCGAACTTGAATCAAGAAAAAAAAATGGTGAAGTACCAACTAATTTAGTTCCCGAAATCAATTGGAATGATCTATCAATCAAAGGAAAAGAACTTAGGATCTTTGGAATATTTCAGATCATTTATTCCATTATTGGAATCATTGGGTTTATCAGTAGTATGGCAGATTTAGCAGCTGAATCATCATCCGGCATTGTCTTATTTTCACCTGCTTTACTATTACCATTATTACTTTTGGGGCTTCTCTTAATTGGCGGGATTCTTCTACTCTTGAAAAATGAAAATGCAGGCATTGTATCTTTACCTGCCTATCTAATTCAGATACTATCATTTAGTTTTGGAAACATAAGTTATTCCTTTGTTGTTGGGCTAGGTTTCTTTTTCAATATTATTTTGGAACCAACATTTGCATTCTCACCTGAATTTATCTTAAGTCCAATGAATTTAATTGCCCAAACGAATGCTTCCGGAGTTTTATCTTTTGGCTTTAACCCAATTCCAATAATTCCAATTGGATTTCTTGTCGCGTTATTATCACAAAAAAACAAGCATTAGGATTAAAAAATATGGCGCACATCTGCAAGCCTGCTCAACCAAGAGTTACAAAAACCTCTAAAAAGAAAATGGCGTTACTTCTTAGAAAATTCTTCGCTCAATAAGAACTTTGCCACTGCTGACACTACTAAAGAGTGATCAATTTCTCCGGTTTTTACCAACTCAAGAAATTCACTCAAAAGCATCACATGTACAATTATGCGTTCATTGTCATCTAGTTTTTGATCCGTTGTTTTTAATGCGCCCTTAGCTAAATAAGTATGTGTATGATTAGTCAATATTGCCGGATTAGAGCTCACGCTTCCTAAATAGATCCATTCATCTGCCGTAAAACCCGTTTCTTCCAATAGCTCTCTTTTTGAAGTGATCAAAGGTGTTTCGCCCGGATCACAAACGCCACCCGGAAGTTCAAGAGTTGGAACCTGTGTGCCATATCGATACTGCTCAACCAAAACGATGTTATTCTCTTCAGTAACGGCAATCACATTAACCCAATCAGGGGCCTCTAAAATTGAAAATATTGCATTATGATTTTCTGAATCAATCCGCATGTGTCGCTTTAACACCTTGAAGATATTCGTCGTATATTCGACGTTCTCCTTCATAGTTACCCATGGTTCTATCGAAAAGGGAAAGTTCTTTTTAGTCATATTTTTTTAACCGTCATCGCGTGTTGCAACATTTATTATTCATAAATTGAGTGAATTCAGCAAAGCGATCTCTTTTTTTTGATGATTGCTTGGTCGATAAAAAGGAATTTCAATAACCGGATCAACTCCTCGCAAAGACAAATAGTATTATTATGCCCGATTCTATTCGATTAAATCATTCCGACTACACATCTGAAAAACAGATTGTTGAAGCTACGGAAAAAGCCTGCGATTTTATGGAAGAAATGTATATGAATGGGAAATACCCCCGAATGGTGGTACATCGAGAGTTTTCCAAGCATAATCCTACCATAAAGGGAGAATTGGCACAACCAAGTGCCTTCAGGTGGTATTTATTGAGGGAAATGCATCGGCTATTAACTAAAAATGCAGATATAGAAATTATAGGTAAAAGAGACGTTATTGCCTTAAATAACCCGGTATTATTAGATCATACAGATGAAGAAGAGTGGGACTTCACTAAGAAAAAGATGTTTCTCTTTAGCCCGGAACGCACAGACATTTCGCTAGATCGATTAAATCATTATACAGGAACCAAACCTCAGGATTTTCAGAGATATATTCTATTCACTAACTATTCTATGCATGTAGATGTGTTCTTGGAAAAATATCCTAATTGTATAAAACCCGAACGTGATGGCGTGCAAATGCCTGCATATCATCACAAATTAGGTGAAAATAAAGGTCTTACACTCATCAATATTGGTGTCGGGCCTTCGAATGCCAAAACTATTACCGATCATGTTTGTGTGCTACGTCCGGATGCGATGATCATGGTTGGACATTGTGGCGGGCTACGCAATCATCAGAGAATAGGTGATTTTGTTTTAGCTGGAAGTTACTACAGAGATGACAAAGTACTAGATGAACTTTTCCCAATTGGAAACCCGGTTATACCGAACTATTTACTTAATTTGTATCTAAAAGAAGTGATGGATTCGCATGATTTAGATCATAGAATTGGAACCGTTTTTACTACCGGCAACAGGAATTGGGAGTTTTCCGCAAATGATACCGTTCAAAAAATTCACCAGAGTCGAAGTTTAGCTATAGATATGGAATCTTCCACTGTTGCAACGAATGGGTTTCGGTATCGAGTTCCGCATGCTACCTTACTTTCGGTAAGTGA
>Ga0316205_10003774_pt1 | contig 13945 bp, 12 predicted proteins | sample 3monthpyrite_MG_FD_204941 | JGI IMG/M metagenome (GOLD analysis project Ga0316205, IMG submission 204941) | Microbial mat bacterial communities from mineral coupon in-situ incubated in ocean water Damariscotta River, Maine, United States -... | ecosystem: Environmental > Aquatic > Marine >... | reverse complement strand
AGCGCAATTCAGCCAACGTGCAAGCTGCCATTACGTCACCGTTGACGGGAATCGGCTTATCGGTCAGCATTTGAGCATCAACGGGAGAAAGATATGAAAAAACTGTTCGCTGCGGTGCTGGTGGCGCTGCCCCTTGCCGCCCAAGCCGGAGACCCGACGGGCCTTTGGCAAACCGCGCCCAATGAAGATGGCAAATATTTGCAAGTGCAGGTCTACCCCTGCGCCAGCGATGCCGCGCAAGTATGCGGGGCCATCACCCAAGGCTTTGGTGGTGCCTCGCAGGATAACAACGGCAAACCGATCATCTGGGGTATGCGGGCCAATGGCGAAGACCGCTGGAACCGTGGCAATGTCTGGGCGCCGGACAGTGACAAAACCTACCGCGCCAACCTGACGCTGAACGGCAATACGCTGGTGGTGCAGGGCTGCGTGGCGGGTATTTTCTGTCGCGCCTCAACATGGACGCGGGTGCCATAGCCGGGGTGGTGGGGTGGAACCCCACCCTACGGCTTCCACCTCAAAAAATTGCCGATCAGCCGCAGGCCGGTTTTTTGGCTCTTTTCCGGGTGGAACTGGGTGCCGATCATGTTATTGCGCCCGACCACGGCTGTGATTTGGCCGCCGTAATTGGCGTGGGCCAGCACGTGGGCGTGGTCTTCCGGCACAAGGTGATAGGAGTGGACAAAATAGGCGTGGTCTCGGTGGGTGATACCTTCGAGCACGGGGTGAGGCTGGTCGATGTTGAGCTCGTTCCAGCCCATATGCGGGATTTTCAGGGTGGGGTCATCGGGTTGAAATTTAACCACTTCACCCGGAATCCAGCCAAAGCCTTCAACCGTGTGCCCGTGTTCGCGGCCGATGCTGGCCATCAGCTGCATGCCAACGCAGATGCCGAGAAACGGCGCGCCCTCGGTAATCACCCGCTGCCTTATCGCTTCAAATAGCCCGTCATAACCGCCCAAGCCATCGCGGCAATCCTTGAACGCGCCCACACCGGGCAGCACGATGCGGTTGGCTTTGGCGACGATTTCAGGGTCCGAGGATACCAGAACGGTATCCCCGGTTTCCACCGCCATGCGCTCAAAGCTTTTGGCGGCAGAGCGCAGGTTGCCGGAGTTATAGTCAACAATGACACAGGTCATTCGCTGAGGGTTCCTTTGGTGGAGGGGATGGCATCGGCCTTGCGCGGGTCGGTATCCAGCGCTTGGCGCAGGGCGCGGGCCACGGCTTTGAAGGCGGCCTCGGCAATGTGGTGGCTGTTGATGCCGTCGAGCTTGGCGACATTGAGCGTTATGCCGCCATTCATCGCGAAGGCGGTGAAAAACTCGCGCACCAGCTCGGTGTCAAAACTGCCGATTTTTCCGGCAGTCATCTCGACATTCCACACCAGATAGGGCCGCCCCGAAAGATCAAGCGCGGCGCGCACCAGTGTGTCATCCATCGGCAGGTGGCATTCGCCATAGCGCTTGATGCCGCGCTTGTCACCCACGGCCTGCACCAGCGCCTTGCCAAGCGCAATGCCGACATCCTCGACGGTGTGGTGGTCATCTATGTGCAAATCGCCCTTGGCGCGCGCGGTCATATCTATCAGGGCGTGGCGTGAAAGCTGGTCGAGCATATGGTCAAAAAAGCCGATGCCGGTCTGGTTGTCATAGATACCGGTGCCGTCGAGGTTGATCTCGACGGTAATATCTGTTTCAGCGGTTTTGCGTTCGTGGGTTGCTATGCGCATGGTGGCCTCCGTTTGTGGCGGTTATAGCGAGGGTGAGCAGCGGAGGAAAGAGGCAACAGGTGCAGGCGTAAACGCGCGCCGCTTCCGGGGGTGGCAACCATCCCGTATCGCTGGGTCTGTAGCCGGGGAGATTTCCTGAGCGGACATGCCGCCAGCAGGTATCAAAAAAATATGCCATTTAGTCGCGATTGGATGCGAGCATAACTGTGCAAAATTACCCCATGGTTACCGGTGCCCCTTTTATTTGCGCCGGCTACTCAGCAGGTTCGCCATAATCCTAAACGCGCCGGGGGTTAGTTTTTCCATCTGATGGTGAAGAATAAGCGATGTATGGATATGCCGGCCTGCGCCAATATCCGCTATGAGAAGTGCGCCCGTTAGCTGGTCCTCATCGGGGTCAGCCATGGATAACAGGGGCTGATAGGCACTATCCCAGCTTTTGGCGAAATATAGCCCGCGTTCCTTGTGCCAGCCTTGCCAGTCGGTGGCATTAATCTGGTTTGGCTCGGTCAATATGGGGTGGTCGGGTGATAGTATTGTAACTTTCGCCGCTTCATCGGTAACCCGCCATCGCAACGAGGGCTGGCCGATTTCAAGCGGTTTTGGCGGCGTGGTTTGCGGGTCCCAGTTATCCCATGGCCGGTGATAAAGGGTCACAAGCGTGCCGCCATTGTGGCACCACTCATGCAGGCGTGGCATTTGTGCCACGAGGGTTTCGCGAAACTTCAGAGCGAAAATACCTACAACGATTGCATCAAATTTTTCAAGCGCTTCATTGCTTTGCAGATCCCGGTCCGACAGCCTTGTGATGTCTGCGCCAATTCTTTTTAACCAATAATCGACCCGATCCCTGTTTGCACCGATATAGCCGATTTTAACCGCTGGCAGAGCCGCCTTGACCACAAGAACCGACACGACCGCAGGTGTGGATAATGCGCGGGGCGCGGTGTGGTCATGTTCAATGCGGGTGACACTTTGCGCGGCTGTGCCGTTGAGCAAAAGAGGCAAATCATAAAGCCCGGGCGTCACGTCTTTCGGGGCGGATATGGAAAACCCGGTCTCGCAACGCGCCACCGTCCAACCTATTGGAACCCGAATTTCAACCGCCGCATTTTCAGGGCCAATATCATGCACGGAAACGCTGATGCTGCGCTGATCCGTGAAGGTATTGATAACATCCTTGGTGGTGCCAAGGGTCGCGGAAAATGATGGAATAACAACTGGTTGAACTTCGAACGCGACACGGCTCCGGGCGGTGATGCCGTGGGCGGTGACCGAAACGTCAAGGCAGGGGGCCGAGGGTGTGTCCGGCAGGTAAACCGCCGGATAGGGGTTGCTGGTAGCGGCTGTTTCATCCACGCAGATGGCGTTATTATCGTGTCGCCAGTTTTCCGGTAATCGTGGCGTAACACCCACATTGACAGCGCTGCCTGTGCGGGTTTCAACTGTGAGTTTGGTGGCTTGCCCGGGGCGCAAAAAGTCTTCCGACGTGCGGCCGATGACTTCGACCTTGGCGGCAATCCGGATCAGGTGTGAAAGCTGGGTTTCTTTACGGGTTAGCTTGTGCAGGATGTCAGGCTTGGCGGCCTCGGGGCAGTTCCCGATTGCGCCCTTAAGCGCTGAAAGTGCGGCGGTTGCATGGATCAGGATTTGATCGGAATCCGGAAAACATGCCCGTGCGGCGTCCATATCAGACTGCGCTTTCGCCAGCGGTGTCGCGATTTCAGGCACAGCAATATCCGCCAGCGTTACCGCAAGGCCGGATGAAAGCGCCGTATCCGGCCCCGTAACGCGGCTATCGGCCAGATGCAGGCTCCAGTCTCGCTCTTCGCCTGCAGGCACCCAACGGCCCATGCCTTGGGTAAGATGATAAGCACGGCTTTGTTGGCCAATACGCTCAAAGCTCCAACCGGTGACCGGATCAAGGCCTTTTGCCTTGATTGTCAGGGTTGCCGGTGGGGGCGGCAGGTCATCATCATAGGCTTGGCCAGCACCGGACCATGCCGGTAAATATATCTTTTTTATCTGCCAGGCGGGTAGGGAGCATTCGGGGTAATTCGGGTCTGCTGCCATATCCATAACCAAATGCGCGGCTTCGGTCATGGCGCGGTGGTGGCCGTGCTGGCCGGGAATATCCAGAAAGGTCGGGCAAATGATGTCTGGCCGCTCCAGCCGGATAATATCGACAAACCGCTTTAGCGTGCGGTCTTTGCCCCATTTTCCCAACGTTTCAACGCCGGATTTGGAAAACCCGAAGTCAAAAATCGTATCATCGGGGCCTTCTGAGTGCCAATACATGCGCAGGTTTAGCACGTCGCAGGCGCGCTCCATTTCCGCGGTGCGCAGGGTGCCAAGCGCTTCACTGGCTTCGGTGCCGATGTCGTTTTGGCCGCCTTCGCCGCGGGTCGAACAGGCATAGCTGAGGTCAATGCCATCCCGAAGGCCGATTGTGGCCAGCATGGCGGAGGTTTCATCGTCGGGATGCGCACCGGTATTCATAAAGGAAACAACGGTTTGCAAGGGCACCAGTGCCCGCCAAAGCTGGAAAACATGCGGGGTGGTGCGTTCTAAAGCGATACGATTTTGGTCAGTTAAGGGCATGTTCTGCTCCAGATCAGGGCGTTAGCGCATGGCGGAAATTTGCGGGGAGAAGGTATGGTTTAAAACAAGTGACGCTGCGCCAAGGGTCGCCGAAAGCTGCCCCGATGCGCCGGACTGAAGCCGCTTGATCCGGGCATCCGGGCGGTTTGACACGGATTTTTCGGGCAAAACAACATTTGAAATAAGGTGATCCAGCACCGCGCCGGGCATGGCGCCGCCCAAAATAATGGTTTCAGGGTCGAACAGGTTTTCGATGATCTGAACGGCGTATCCAAGCGAAAACACGGCATCATCCAGCCACGCCAGCAAGTTTGGGTTATGCGCGGCATAAAGCGCATCAATCGCCTTGAAATCAATAGCATTAAGGCCACATGATTCCAGCTTTTGCTGCACAGAAAGGCGGCTGAGCATGGTTTCCAGGGCGGCGGGGCCGGAAGGGGTTGGCACGTGAATATGGCCCATTTCGCCCGCATTGCCGTAGGCCCCGCGAATAAGGTGGCCTTGGCTCACTAAACCAAGGCCAAGCCCGGTGCCAAAATACAGGTAGGCGTAGGTTTTCAACCCGTGCGCTATGCCGGTAATACGTTCGGCCATCGCGGCGGCGTTAGCATCATTGCTCACCTCGATCGGCAAGCCGAGAGCGGCTTGAAAAAGCGCTTCAGGGCACACGCCTTGCCAACCCGGCAGATCGGTCCCGTATCCTGAAATACCGGTATGGCCAAATGGTCCGGGCATTACAATGCCAGCACCCAGCAGCTTTTGCCGTGCGCTGGGGGTGGCGGCCAATGCGGCGTCGCGCAACGCCGTTACAATGCTCACCACACCATCCGGCAACGCGCTATCAAGCGCCACACGCCGGGTAAAAACCGGTGCGCCGGTCATATCAACCAACGCTGCAAAAATGGCATCAGGGCGAATCTCGAAACCAAAGGCAAATCCCCCATCAGGATTGACCGCGTATTGAATGGCAGGCAGACCGCGCCCGGCTGATCTTGCCCCCCTCTCAACAAGCAGGCCATCGCGTGAAAGCTCGGCCATAATATTGCTGACAGCCTGTGTGCTCAGCCCAAGAGCGCGCGCAATCTCGGCGCGCCCCATTTGGCCAGCAGCATGAATGCAGCCCAGCACTGCCTGCCGATTATGCAATCTGGAGCGCTCGGCATTGGTGCCCTGATTGTTTGTTAATGACGCCATAAAAGCGGATTAACTCAAGTAAATTGAAAACTCAAGTTAATTGGATTAAATGTTGAAAATGGTTGATTGCTGAATTAACAATAACGGTATGACAAGACAGGACAGCTGAGAATCAGCCTGTTTCAGAAAATGTAATGCAACTGGGAGAATATAGAATGATGAAAAGTATCAAAGGCTTAACGCTCGCTGGCCTGACTTCTGCAGCCGCGTTGTTTGCCGGGTCAGCCATGGCTCAGGTTGAAATCAACTACTGGCAGTATTTCTATGACGCCCGCGTTTCGGCCATGGAGCAGTTGATCGAAAATTTCGAAGCCGCTAACCCCGGCATCACCGTGAAAATGACCCATTTCCCCTATGCGGATTATCGCACAAAGGTGGCTGCGGCGATTCCGGCTGGTGAAGGCCCCGATGTTGTGCAACTGTTTTACGGCTGGTTGAACGATTATGTCGAGGCTGACCTTATCCAGCCTTTGCCCACCGATGTATTTCCGCCAGAAATCATCGACGAAGAGTTCTTTCCGATGGTGGGTGCCATGAAGCTGGACGGTGCATACTTTGCGCTGCCAACAGCGGTGCGCTCGCTGGCACTGTTTTACAACACTCGCCTGTTTGAAGCCGCCGGTATCGACGGCCCGCCCGAGACCCTCGACGAATTGGTTGAAACTGCCAAAGCGCTTACCGAGCGCGACGGGGCGGGCAACATCACCACCGTGGGCATTACCACCGGCATGACAGCACAAGACCACCATTGGTGGCGCGAAGTGTTGGTGCGCCAGTTCGGCGGGGACCCATACCTCGATGATTATCAAACCGTAAACTATAACACCGAGGCCGGGATCGCGGCATTGCAGTATTATTCCGATCTTGAAAAAGTGCACGGCGTTACCGCTTCGGGCTTCATGGATGAGCCACAAGCCGCCTTTAAGGCAGGGCGTGCCGGTATGCACATTGACGGTTCCTTCCGCATTGGCTCACTTGAATCAGTGCGCGGGTTGGAATGGGCGGTGGCCGAATTGCCCGCTGGCCCGGATGGCACCCGCTCTAACTATTCCTCTTACTGGGTGAATGCGATCACCACCAAAGCCGAGGGCGAGCGCTATGACGCTTCCGTCAAGTTTATGGAATATCTCACCTCCGATGAGGCGATGCAGATATGGCTGGAAGTGGTAGGTGAATTGCCCGCAAAACCATCGGTTGGCATGACTGAAGCCAATGCCAGTGACCCCGTGTTTGGCCCGTTTATCCGTGGGCTTGCCTATGCACGCACCACCAAGTTCGCCAATGAAAGTGCGCAACGTCAGGTGCTTGTGGATATGCTGGCCCGTGTTGACATTGAAGGTCAGCCACTTGCCGAAAGTATCGCCATTGCAGAGGAACAAGAGCAAGCTATTCTTGATGGATACTACGCCGATTGATCAGAAAAGCGCTACAAGGAACTCCCTTGTGGTTGGCTGGAAATCACCTTGCCGAGTGCCCCGCCTAAATGGTTGGGGCATTTGGCACCACCCCCTTCGGCAAGATTAAGGACGGCTCAATGCGGCTTTATCGCAATCTTAGAATAAAGCAAAAACAGATCGTCTGGGCGTGGGCATTTCTGGCGGTGCCAGTGCTTTTTTACGTCGTCATCCGGTTTTATCCGACCGGGAATGCGATAATCATATCCTTTCAGGATTGGAACCTCCTGGGCGCGCGCACCTGGACGGGGCTGGATAACTACATAACCCTATGGAATGATCCGGTATTCTGGAAAGTGTTCAAAAACACTTTTGCCTATCTGCTGATTGGCACACCGGTTTCGCTGGTTCTGTCCTTCATCATCGCTTACCACTTGGATAAACTTCGGTTTTTACACGGTTTTTTACGACTGCTTTATTTTTTGCCCTTTATGACCAGCGCCGTGGCGATGGCATGGGTATGGCGGTGGTTTTATCAAGCCGTGCCAATAGGCCTGTTCAACAACATTTTGGCGAGTTTCGGGATTGCGCAAATCGAGTTTCTGAACTCGACCACCAATTCGCTTCCTGCCGTGCTGGCCCCTGCCATTTGGGCAGGGCTTGGCTTCCAGGTCATTATTTTTATGGCCGGTATCCGCGCCATTCCAACCTCCTATTACGAGGCCGCCCGTATTGATGGTGTCGGCTGGTGGACCATTTTGACCCAAATCACCATCCCGCTGCTGCGCCCGACCATTGTGTTTATCGTCGTGTTCTCCTCTATCGGGTTTTTGCGGATTTTCGATCTGGTGTTTAATATGACCACCAACAACCCGGGCGGGCCGCTTAATGCCACCAAGCCACTGGTTTTGATGATTTATGACACCGCCTTCAATGGCTTCAATATGGGCTATGCTGCCGCGCAAACGGTGGTGTTGTTTACCATTCTGCTGGTTGTGAGCCTGCTTCAGCTTTTCCTGTTGAGGAGCAAATAGCATGACCGTCACTGATATTATCCGCCCCAGCAGCGCAGATGTGTTTGACAAAAAACGCCCCAAAAAGCCCCGTAATATGGGGCAGATCATCCGCTGGCTTGTGCTGTTTACAGGCGGGGTTTTAATGGTGATGCCGATCGCCTATATGATCTCGACCTCGCTCAAATGGCCGCATGAAGTTTACAATGTAAACCTCATTCCTGTTGAGCCGACGGTTGATAACTACACCTATGTTCTGGAGGACGGGCGCTTTTATATGTGGTTCATAAATTCGGGAATTATCGCCACAATCACCACGATCTCCAACCTGTTTTTTGATAGCCTCGTTGGCTACACCCTGTGCAAGTTCAGGTTTCCCGGCCGCACGATCGTCTTCATCGCCATCCTGTCTACTTTGATGATTCCCACCGAAATGCTGGTCATTCCGTGGTATTTAATGAGCCAGCAATTTGGCTGGCTGGATAGCTATTGGGGCATCATGTTCCCCGGTTTGATGACCGGGTTTGGCACCTTCCTGATGAAACAATTCTTTGAGAGCGTGCCGGATGACTTTATTGAGGCCGCACGGATTGACGGCTTAAACGAGCTGCAAATCTGGTGGACGGTGGCCATGCCACTGGTGCGCCCCGCCCTCGCGGCCCTTGCGATCTTTGTATTTCTGGGTAACTGGACCGCGTTTTTATGGCCACTTATCGTCACCAATTCAACCGATATGTATACCATTCCGGTCGGCCTTTCCGGCTTTGGTGACGAGGCCGATGTGGCGTGGGAACTGATCATGACCGGCGCGGCGATTTCAACGATTCCGACACTGATTGTGTTCCTGATATTCCAGCGCTTTATCATTCGCGGTGTTGTCATGGCAGGGCTAAAAGGATGAGTGACACCTCGGTCTTTCCGGACCCGACCTATAGGGAAACCGTGCTCGCGCCGCTGTTTGAGGGGGTTAAAACCCACTATGCCGCGCAAATGGCGACCATTAATAAAGCCCATTTGGTGATGCTGGTCGAGACCGGCATTTTGGACGCTGAAACCGGTGGCAAAATTGCACGGGCGCTGAAAGATATTGACGAAACCGTCGATATTGAAGCGCTAAGCTATACCGGCGAGCATGAAGACTATTTCTTTTTGGTTGAAGCCGGGCTTGGTGAGCGGCTGGGCGATATTGGTGGCGCGCTCCATACGGCGCGCTCGCGCAATGATATGGACCACACGTTGTTCAAAATGGCATTGCGCCTTCGGGCAGAAAACCTGCTGAGGCAAGTCACAACGCTGACCGCCGCGCTGATCGACAAAGCCAAAGCAGAGGCGGCCACCCTGATTGTGGCCTACACCCACGGCCAGCCAGCCCAGCCCACCACCTTTGGCCATTATCTGGCCGCTATAATTGAAGGCCTCAACCGGGACGCCACCCGCCTGAATGCCGCAATTGACGGCCTGGGCCACTGTCCGATGGGGGCGGCGGCGATTACCACTTCGGGCTTTGAAATTGACCGGCACCGCATGGCTTCGCTCCTGGGTTTTGAGGATATTTCGCTCAATTCATACGGCTGCATCGCCAGTGTGGACTACATCACCGGCCTCTATTCAGCCGTGAAACTCGTGTTCCTGCATTTGGGTCGCGTGGTGCAGGATATGGCGTTTTGGTCCTCCTTCGAGGTTGACCAGCTTTATGTGCCCAATGCACTGGTGCAAGTCAGCTCGATCATGCCGCAAAAACGCAACCCTGTGCCGATTGAACACATGCGGCACCTCGCGTCGGTCACCGTCGGGCGCTGTGATATGATGGTCAACACCATGCACAACACGCCCTTTACCGATATGAACGATAGCGAAGGCGAGGTGCAGCAGGCCGGCTATCAGGTGTTTGAAAGCGGCGGTCGCATGCTCGCGTTGCTGACCGCATTTTTGCCTGCTTGCTCGATCAACGCCAAGGCCGTGAGGCGCAATACAGATTCCGCCTGCATTACCATTACCGAGTTGGCCGATACGCTGGTGCGCGAAGAAGGTTTGACCTTTCGGCAAGCGCATGAGGTGGCTGCCCACACAGCAAAGGCTGTCATCGCTGAGGCGCACCCGCTGGCCGAAGGCTACGCGGCCTTTTCGGCTGCATTCCTGGCGCAAACCAAGCGCGCAACCGCGCTATCCGAGGCGCAGTTTCGCCTCACTGTTACGGCCGAAACCTTCATCGCCCGCCGCGACCGCCCCGGCGGCCCCGCCAAGCCCGCATTGGATGATGCCTTGGTGCACTATGTCGAGGCTCTGGCCGATATCGAGGCTAAATCGCGGCGTCGGACGGCACGAATTTCCGCCGCTCAGAGCGACCTCACCACCGCATTCATCCCCTTACTGGAGTCCTGACAATGGCCACTCTCGCCCTACGCAACCTTGTCAAAACCTATGGCAACACCAAAGTGCTGCATGGCATCGACCTTGATGTTTCTGACGGGGAATTCGTGGTTTTTGTTGGCCCCTCGGGCTGTGGCAAATCCACCACTTTACGGCTCATTGCCGGATTGGAGGAAACCACCTCGGGCGATATTATTATCGGAGGGCGAGAGGTGAACAACCTTGAGCCTAAAGAGCGTGATATCGCTATGGTGTTCCAGAATTATGCGATCTACCCGCATATGTCGGTAAAGAAGAATATCGCCTTCGGGTTGCGTTCCTCAAAGGCATCAAAAGCCGAGAAGGAAACGCGATTGCAGGAAGTTGCCGCCATTCTTGATATGACCGACCTGCTGGACAGAAAGCCCAGCCAACTCTCCGGCGGCCAGCGCCAGCGGGTGGCCATTGGCCGCGCAATGGTGCGGGACCCGGCGGTATTCCTGTTTGATGAACCGCTTTCGAATCTGGATGCCCAGTTACGCACCCAAATGCGGCTCGAGATCAAAAAACTGCATCAGCGGGTGGGCAATACCATCGTATTTGTGACCCATGATCAGGTTGAAGCCATGACCATGGCAGACCGCATCGTGATCATGAAAGACGGAAACATCCTGCAGGTTGGCACCCCGGCCGAAGTGTATCACAAGCCCGCCAACACATTTGTGGCTGGCTTTATCGGCGCGCCCTCGATGAACATGCTGTCAGGTGAAATGACGGCTGACGGGGTTAAACTCGCCACCGGCGCGGTTGTGCCGGTGCAGTTCAAAACCCGGCCGAGCAGCGCCAGTGTTTTGCTGGGTGCCCGCCCGGATGATTTGCACGCCTCCAGCGATACGCCGCTGATTTCCGGGCAAGTAACCGTGCGCGAGCCGCTTGGCCCTGAAACACTGATTTATGTGGATACCAAGGATGGCGAGATCATTGCCAAGGCGGATGGGCGCTTTCCTCCCGAAGTTGGCGATTTGGTGCAACTTGGTGCCGCTATCGAAGACCTGCACTTTTTTGACGCCAAGACCGGTTTAACGCTTCTATGACGGCCTCACCCGATGCCCACTCAATAATATGCGCGGGGCGCATATACTGCGATCTGCTATTTTCCGATGCGCCAAGGTTACCGAGCTTTGGCACCGAAACCTTTGCCGGTAGGCTGGAGGTTTTTGCGGGCGGCGGTGCTTTCATAACGGCGGCTACTTTTTGCGCATTGGGGCGCCCGGCAGCGCTGTTTGGCACCCTGCCGGCGGCACCGTTTGGGCCAATTGTGGAGCGCGATATCGCAAAAAGTGGCGTTGATTTTAGCCGCTGTGCCGCTGCTGATATTGGTTCAGGCCCGCAAGTCACCGTTGCCATTGCCGGAGAGAATGACCGCGCGTTTTTGAGCCATCGGGCAGGGGTTGCGATTCCCCCATTGAGCGAGGAAGGCTTCTCCGGGTTTGGCCATTTGCACATTGGCGAATTGCGAACCCTGTGCGAGCATCCGGAATTGATTGCCTTCGCCCGCAGGTCAAGCATGACCATCTCGCTGGACTGCGGCTGGGATGACGAATTGATGACCGACCCTTCAGGCCTTGAAGTTTTAATCAGTTCGGTTGATGTGTTTTTACCCAATGATTCCGAATATGCGGCACTGCTGGCGGCGGGGTTGGGGTTTGGTGAAAACACGCTATTGGCGGTAAAGTGTGGCGCTGCCGGCGCATGGGGTGATGCGCCCAACGGGCCCGTTCATGCCGAAACAGTGGCGGTTGCGGCGGTTGATACCACCGGTGCGGGTGATGCGTTTAACGCGGGCTTTATCTCGGCATGGCTTGCGGGCGATTCTATGCAAACCTGCCTAGAACAAGGCAATCGCTGCGGCAGGGTGGCGGTTTCGATGCGTGGCGGCACCGCCGGGCTCGCTTATTTGTAGTCGAACACCCAAAGCCAATCGGCTTACCCAGTAGAAATATTGGGGTATTTTGGCAGATGCGACTTTTTTCTCATCCGCTCAAACAGCTCCATTTGGAGTGCCTGATAGTCAGATTCTAGGTCGGCGACCTGCGCGTTTTCGCCCGAAACGAGGGGCGCAGCCGGGCCGTGTCGAGCGCTTGTCCTGCTATGTTTGACACGCTGTGCTTGACTACGAAACAGGTTTTTCCCAAGCCGCCAAATTGCGCAACCCTTCGCAAATATGGTCAAACGCATCGGAAGCGCGGGCGCTGTGATGGCGGGCGTGCATATGGCCGTGTATCAGGCCGTCCTCCTCCATCAACACCGATTCTCCGCTGGAAAAAATGTGCAGGGTGTTATAGAGCAAGCCGTCATCCAGCAGCGGGTCACACGCAGCAACAGAAATATAGCTCGGCGGCAGATTGTTGAAATCATCGCCCATGAGCGGAAAATAGTCAGCGTTGCGCGGGCGGGGCTGGCCGCCAAGCCGCAGGGCTTCAAAATCAGCCAGCCCCTCGGCCGTTAGAATCGGCGCACTGGCATGGGTGCGAAAGCTCTGCTGCTCGCCCGGGGCATCAAGCCACGGATAGATCAGCATATGGCCATGCACTTTTTCGCGCCGCTTTAGGGTAACCGCAGCGGCAAGTGTGCCCCCGGCGCTATCGCCCGCCAGAATGATTTTCTCGCTGAGCGCATCCACGACGGCGAGCGCATCCTCCAAATGCGCCGGGTAGGGGTGCTCGGGGGCGAGGCGGTAATCAACCGCCAGCACATCAAGCCCGGTTTTGGCGCATATTTCCATGCAAATGGCGTGGTGGCTTTCCAGATTGCCGATGGCAAAACCGCCGCCGTGGAAATAAACCACAAGTGCCATAGGGGCACTGCCATTGTAGCGCCGGGTGGGCACGCCGCCGATTTTGGCATCGGTAAAAGTGATGTTTGGCAATTCCGGCTCTATGGCGCGGCAAAAGGCCAGATAGGCGCTGCGGATATTTTCAAGCGTCGGGTTTACCGGCTGGAAGCTGGCATGATAGGCCAGATAGGCCTGAATCTCGGCGTCGAGCAATGCGGTATAATCGGGCTTTTCCATTCTGGTCCTCTGCGATTTTGGCCAATATGGCGAATGCGGAAGATATTTGGAAGTTTTTTCACAAAGGGCTTGACCTTCCAGAGACTGGAACCACTAACTAGAGCCTGAACAATCCTGTGGAGCAGGCAAATGGATGATTTTAGTAAAGTAGGCACGGCCGAATTTCCGGTAATCGGGATGAATTGCGGTGGCTGTGCGAAAAAGGTGAAACGGCATCTGGAGGAGGTTGACGGGGTCAATACCGCCGATGTTAGCCATGAAGCGGCTTTTGCTGTGGTGTCGTATGACCCGCAACAAACCGATTTGGCCGCGATGCAGGACGTGGTATTGGGCCTCGGGTATAAGGTGGACGCCGAGGTGCCACCAGTCGAGCCAAAGGCAGAGATAAAAACTGCCGCCAGCGCCGATCTCAAGCTCGCCATTGGCGGCATGACCTGTGCAAGCTGTGCGGGCCGGGTGGAAGCCGCATTGAGCGCGACGGCAGGGGTTGGCGCATCGTCGGTTAATCTGGCGCTGGAAACCGCTCTGGTGAGCTATGACCCGGCGCTGATATCCGCTGAGGATATTGCACAGGTTGTTGAAAAAGCTG
>Ga0316205_10003773_pt1 | contig 13945 bp, 13 predicted proteins | sample 3monthpyrite_MG_FD_204941 | JGI IMG/M metagenome (GOLD analysis project Ga0316205, IMG submission 204941) | Microbial mat bacterial communities from mineral coupon in-situ incubated in ocean water Damariscotta River, Maine, United States -... | ecosystem: Environmental > Aquatic > Marine >... | reverse complement strand
CCTGTGATTGTCCAAGACATTGAGATCAAGCCAAAGAATACGGAATTCAAACGAGAGGTGTATTACTCACCCTCGCTAAAGAAGCGCTTTATTGGTCCGCTTCCCGTCGGTTATACGGGCGAGTTTGAACATAGGGGTCAAGTATCATATTAATTGATATTAGCTTGTACATTTCAATAAACTATAAAATTAAACAGTCAATATGATGCTTACCCCCCTTAAAACATAGTAAAATAAATTGCTTGATCGCAAGCCAGTATTCAGCAATTGTTGTATTATTCGTTCGACTCTGGTTTGTGTACAGCCTGCTGGGCGAGATCAGGCTCTCGGCAATGACGCAGTATAAATTCGCGACTGCGGTCTCGCAAGCCGATGGCAGTATGCCAGGTATCGTCGTGAGTTTCGTCGACAATGGCCTTGGGATCGATGGCTTGGCCAATTTCTATACTCACCGACCCTCGGTGTGGGAACCAGGATTCTGAGCGCAATAGAGAACGCGTACCACGAATGGCTACTGGAATAACACTGGCATTGGCGGCGGCAGCTACCACAAATGCCCCTAAGTGAAATGGCATTAGGCCTGGGATGCGAGAGAATGTACCTTCAGCAAAAAACATTAATGGTTGACCCGATTTGAGTAACTGGACCAGGTGTTGAACTTCCTGGGTACTTTGTTTTATATCGAAACGCTCCACAAATACGGTTTGAATATTTTTTAAAGGCTGCCGAGTGATAAAAGATTTAGCTAATTCTGCTTTCGCAACAAAACAAAATGTGTTTGGCAATAGTCCCACTAATGCATAACTATCGAGGTAACTTGCATGATTGGCCACCAATACATAGGGCTGACCAGGCTCAGGAAGATGTTCCAAGCCATCGACTTTCAGTGGTGTAGCCGTCGCTTTTGCTAACAAATGAATGCATTTTTTCATTACCTTCCAACGTATTGCAAAGTTTGGTGACAACACAGCTGTTAGCCAGACAATCGGTGCCAGTAAGCCAAATACGAACCAGCTATAAGCGGCGAAAGACAGTGCCTTGAGGTATTGTGATAGACGGTGCAGCTGTGGTTTGATACTCGATAAGGTTAAACGGGCAATTTGCCATGAAAGATTTTTTCTCGCTTGCCCGATTTCGCCTTTTTCATAAATTTCTCGGCTAGCGGTACGGCGAATTTTTCCGCTGGAGGTTTTTAATACCGTGTTGGCTGGGGCTAATACCACATCGTCTGGTGGAGCGCCGGTTAAGTCAACGGCAAGTGCATTGATTTCATTTTGCAGTTTATCCCGTTCTACGTGCTTGGTAACACGGGTTTCTGCTAATACAACGAGTCGCTCGGTTTTGGTTTTTTTGTCTTCACTACCAAAAATAGCAACCCGACCTGTTCGAATGCCAGGTAATTTTCCAATGGCTTCTTCCAGCTCATGGGGATAAATATTTCGGCCAGCGTGAATGATAATATCTTTACTGCGCCCGGTAATATAGACTTCGCCATGACTAATATAAGCAATATCGCCGGATTCTAACCAGCCCTTGTCAAACAGGTTTCGGTTTTTTTCAGCATTACGAAAATAGCCGCTCGTGCAAGATGGTCCGGTGAATTGCAATCGTCCTGCCTGGCGCTCTGGCAGTTCATGCCCGGCTTGATCAACAATTCTAATTTGATGACCTAGCAAAGGCAGGCCGCTAGAGACAAAACGTAACGCGTGCGGATCTGTGTCTGGGGCAGATATGGCTTGGGCGGTACGCATGAAACTCTCTCGTTCAATACGATCAAAAACGGCGCCGCGATTTAAGGGAGGAAAGGCTAAACCGACAGATGATTCAGCTAGACCATACACTGGCATCATTGCTTTTGCTTGAAAACCACACTTGGAAAAGTGTGCAGTGAAACGCTCAATCGTATCCGGACTGACGGCTTCTGCGCCGTTAAAGGCTGCCCGCCAGGAACTAAGGTCCAGGTTGCTGATATCATTTGTGGTAAGCCGCTTTATACAATATTCATAACCGAAGTTAGGTGAAGCGGATAAGGTGCCACGATAACGGTGAATCGCCCATAACCAACGTTCAGGTCTCATGATAAAATGGATCGGTGACATGACTACAAAAAGTGCTGCGTAGTATAAACTGCCGAGCCACGCGCCAATTAAACCCATATCGTGATACAGAGGTAACCAACTGACAAATACGTCGTTGGCAGTCGCATTAACCGCGTGTCCCATGGCGCGAATATTGGTCAGTAAGTTTTTGTGAGTCAGTACTACGCCTTTCGGGTCGCCCGTACTGCCTGAGGTATATTGTAAAAAGGCAATGTCGTTGGCTGTTAATGCAGGTGGGTTGGCGATGGTAGTTGAAGTATTTAATTCAGCAACGGTTGTGATATTTTTTAAGCCTGGCACTTGAGATTTTAGTAATTGGGCGACTCGCTTGGCTTCTGGCACGGTAATCAGACTGTGAGCTTGGCAATTATTCAAAATACTCACATGCCGACGTATGTGATCTTCCAGTTGTGATGGGCGTGCTGGCGGATACATAGGCACCGGAATACCGCCGGCCGTAAGAATACCAAAAAAACTATAAAAATAATCTGGACTGCTTGGCAGCATAATGGCGACGGGTTCAGCGGCTTGCAATCCTCGCTCTAATAAGCCACCAGCGACGCGATTCGCACGTTCTTTTAATTGTTGATAGGTGATTGTTTCACCGTTGACATCATCCTGATACAGCTGAATATGAGGTCGGTCAGCTTGATGTAAAACATGCCAATCTAGTACATCGATTAAAGTTTGTGCTTGAGTGGGGGTTGCCAAATGGCCGTTGGTTTGTATCTGGCGTATTTCTGAAATTGAATAGGAGGTTTTTTGTGTTTCTGTGCCGAGCAGAATACGTAATAAATCCCTTGCGGTTTCTGCTTCTGTAAATGTTCGCTCAGGAAGTGTTAACGAAAATTGTCTTTCCACTCGATGAATGAGTTCCACTCGGGTTAGGCTATCTAATCCCAAGTTTTTATCAAAAGTGCTATCGAGAGTGATCGATTCAGGAGAGACTCGTTGTGGATGAACTTCAGTGACCAGTGCATCAATGAGCTGTAGTAGCGTTTTGATCGTTTTTTCTGATTTATGGTTGACCTTTATTGATTCCATGGGCAAGTCCATATAAATATTTAATGGTGCCTATTAGTTCCTTTGTTGATAGTTGCGGCGACAAAGCAAAAGATCAATAACAGGCCAAATTTGGAATAATCCATAGCTCTATTCTATGAAAAATTTACAATGAAATATACAGATATAAGATAACTATATTGGTCTAATAAATAGATGAGTCGCTGCTTATATATTATTCAAAATTTGATGGGTGTCTTCATTATCGCGCCCGAATGATTGATATTTTATAAGTACAGATAATCAGATTTTGGCTTGAAAACTGCCAACTGATTCAGTCGGTTGGCTAATGGCAACACTCCATGCAGAAATCGGAAAAGTCTTGTCTATCATTCATGACCGTCCAGAAGAAAAATGGACAATAGACAGCTTGACAAAAGAAACAGCTATCTCTAGGACTAAGTTATTTAATACTTTTACTAAGGCGGTAGGTATTTCCCCCATCCAGTATTTAACGAATTGGAGAATAGACCTTTCAAAACAACGGCTAAAGACAAGTAATTTGTCTATTTTAGAAATAGCCAACTCTGTCGACTATGAACCTGAAGCATCGTTTGGTCGTGTATTCAAAAAAATCGAACAAATATCGCCAGGGAAATTCCGAAACAATTTGAAACCGGGATAATCATCTAAAGTAAACGGTGTGTACTCATCCATATGCGCCCCCCTTTGTCTTGGAGTCATCTAAGGAATGGGCACGCAATAACTTCCCTGTTTGGCATCTCATCACAAAAATCAAGGGGTCAAAGTACTTGGTCTTGACATGGGAATAGACTATACAGCAACCTAATTTATAATACAATATTCATGACCCCTTCTTCCTTTCTCATTCTGTCCAATAAATAATCGCCATTAAGACCAAAATATCAATTACAATATGAAAAATACACCAATATTTATTTACACTTGTAATAATTGCTGGTTTAACATTAAAAAATACGTACCAGAGAACAATTGTTCTCTGGTCTTCCCCCATTTAATTGCAGCCAAGCAACTAATAATTGGAAATACCCTTCGAACACAGCATTAATTATTCTGTGATACTTTTGTGATAAAACCGTTATAGCCACGTTATTAATTCCTGCCATCATTAGCTTGTTTCAGGAAAAACCTAAAACTAACCAATGATTAAGGAGATATTATGAACCGGCACATCCTAATGCTGGTGGTAGGAATCACCTTGGCCGCGTTTAGCAGTTTTGCATCAGCCAAAGTTAACGATTCTGACACATTAAAGCAAATTAAGGATTATTCTCAACTAACTATACCTTTTATCAAAAACCAGGGGCAAACTCATTCAGATGTCGCATTCTACGCAGAAACCTTTGCAGGAACAGTATTCGTTGATAAACAAGGTGAAATAATCTATTCCCTTCCCTTAGATAAAACGAAAAAACAAGGCTGGGTGTTTCGTGAGAAATTGTTAAACAGTAATAACATTCAACCTAAATCCAACGAGCTTTCACCCAGCAAAATTAGTTATTTCACTGGCGAGAAATCAAACTGGCGTTCAAATATTACTTCATATCAGTCAATTCGCTTTGATAATGTATATCCTGGAGTTGACGTTAAGCTTCAAGCGAAATTCAGCAATATGGAGAAACTTTTCTACATTGCTCCAAATGCTAACCCCTCTCAGATTAAGCTAGAGATAGCCGGTGCTAACAGGCTGGCAATTAATGCTGACCGTGAATTAGTGTTAGCAACCGATGCCGGTAATGTTAAATTTACAGCGCCAGTCGCATTTCAATACATTGACAAGGAAAAAGTTAATGTAGATGTTGCCTACATGGTTAGCGGGAATAGCTATGGGTTTCAATTGGGTGAATACGATAAATCACATGAACTGATTATAGATCCTTTAATAGCGGCCACCTTTATCGGAGGGAGCAATACCTCGGCAATTAGTGATTTTGAAAATGTTTCCGATATCGTGGAGCACAGCGGATCTGTCTTTATAACCGGCACAACAGACTCCACCGATTTTCCGGTGACAACGGGCTTTACGACTTTCCAAGGTAGTTTCTACGACGCTTACGTTGCCAAGTTTAGCGCAGATCTCTCTACCCTGGAGGCGGCAACATTTTTTGGCAGCACCGGTCCTGACACGGGTGATGCACTAGCTATCGATGACAATGGAGATGTTTATGTAGCCGGTATTGCAACCAGTACTCTTACAGGTATTCCCATCGCAGGTGGTGGCTTCAATGCCAACCCGACTTACAATAGCGGAACATTTGTCGCTAAATTCAGTAATGATTTAAGCACACTTCTGGTGAGTAGTCTTCCCGTTGGATTCAAAACCTACCCAAGGGAAATACTGTTAGCGAATAACAGTTTGTATATGAGTGGTCGTACTAATTCGCCAACCATTCCTACCAATGAGAACTCGTGGGATAGTACTTGTGGAGGTGATGGCGCCTGTGATCCATCAGGAAGTTTTAGTGCTACCAAATATTATGGCTATATTATTCGAATGGATGTCGGCCTATCTAATGTGATGGCGGCAACTTATCTTGGCCGTTCTGGCGGAAACGATATCGAGGTCGCGAGTAATTCGAATATCTATGCTATTTCAGTTGGCGATGTTGTCGTGGGTGCATCCATTGTCGGTCTGGATGCAAACTTAAGTAGTAGCTTTGGTAGCGTGAATTTCCCTTACAACAATACGATTAGTGCTCTGACGGTGAACGACAGCTCAGTTGCCATTGTTGGTACCTCACGTGATCCAAATCTGCCTGTAACCGGTAATGCCTTCGACTCGGGTTGTGGCACAGATAGCGCATGTGATCCGATGGGCGCAACCAATTATCTAACGGCGGATGGTTTTTTTGCACAATATAGTCTGGATTTACAAACCAAAAATACTTTAAGTTATTTTGGGGGAACAAATGGCGATGTCATTGGCAAAATACATTATGAACCTGATAACACTTATCTTCTGGTAGGTAGCACGGGCTCATCTAATTTCCCCTTGACTAATGACGCACAAGATAGCTCACTATCCGGTACGAGTGATACTTTTGTTGCCCGGTTTAATGCTTCTCTGACAGGTTTGCTATACAGCAGTTATGTTGACTTGCCTGACGGAGCAAGTGTTGGTGCGACTTATTTAACTTCAACTGGTGATATGTATTTTTCCGGCTCTGCAGATTCTTCCTATCCGGTAACACAAGGTGCTTACGACACTTCATTTAATGGTGGAGACAAAGATGTCTATGTCGCACTTTGGGATATATCAAGCGGTAGCGGTGGTGGCAGTAATCCAGGCCCAGGCCCGAATCCTGACCCAGACCCAGTTAATGAAGTCCCCGTGGCAGACGCCCGTGCGAATCAGACAGTGATCCATAGAACCACGGTGACACTCGATGGCAGTAACTCCAGTGATAGTGATGGTAGTATTGTAAGCTATCAATGGGCGCAGATTTCTGGCAAAAGCGTAAAAATCAATAACGCCAATAGCGCCGTAGCAACCTTCACCGCGCCCAGAACACGCAGAGGAAAAACACGCACTCTGGTGTTTGAGCTTCTGGTAATAGATGACAGAGGTGCAAGGGATACCGACCAGGTAACGATCACGGTAACGCGCTAAATAATTTACAAAGGCGCTAAAAAAAGCCCCGCCATACATGCGGGGCTTTTTTATCTATTTGTGGTCTGTCAATAGCGAATATAGAGTAGTATTTGCTTTTATCACTAATTCCAAACTCTCAAAATCATTAAATCTCATATAATTCTATCCTGGCACATAGCACCTATATTTAAGCTCCAGTATTTTATCTTTATGCTTTTCGAACTTTACATTCATGAATGACTCGTGACGGATGTGAACGCACCACGTTAACAGTTCAAGCGCAAAGGATACTAAATCCTCAATTAACTAACATAATTTCCATTTTTCACCAATTTTCTTTGAAAAGACAGGTATGTTTTTTTTATGAACGTCTTTATCATAGTAAAAATTTAGTTCAGATAAATAATATTGCATTGCGTTAGTATAGAATATATAAAATTCTTTCTTATCTAAACTAAATTCCCCTAATGCTAAAAAAGCATGATTCTCTTTTTCTTCATGGATGACTAAATCGCGCCTTCTAAAAAACTCCTTCTCCACTCTATGATATTCATTTGGAGTATCCTCTTCAAAATCCAGGGTGTAGATCTATCAGTTAATATCCAATCGTGCGAAAGATGAGTAACGCGAAGCGAAACCCATCATTAACAAGTCAATGTTCGGACACGATTAGAATGATATTAGCTTGTATCACTCTGCACTTGAGAGCGCAACGTAATTAAAGAAGATAAGGAAGGCATTTTAAAACTTAAGCTGACTCGATCATGAATATAGTCAAGGACATTGATCCCTAACTTTCCCGCGGTTTGCACGATGGTCATCATGGTATCTTTCGCTTGTGTGCCTTTTTCATTTTTGGTTTGTAGGCTCACGTCGCGTTTGCGTGTTTGTACCCATGCACCGAGCTCTGCCGAATTATTGTGTAACAGAATCTGTGGATATTTTAATACGAGCAACAAATTATCTTTCTTCGCATAGGTTTTTTGCAGGCGATCATCTAATACATCGTATCCAGTGGTTTGGCTAAATAACGCATCGAACTGCTCTGAAAGCCTTTTGGCTTGTACCTCCGATGGCGCTTCCTTGTAGGCCAAGAGGGATCGATAGAATGTCCACAAGTCGGCAAGCACCGTATCGACTTTTTCTTGATGCGTCAGGATGAAAGGCTTGATCTTTTTATAATGTCGCCCTTCGTTATGTGACCTTTCACGGCTTCAATAGCGACTTTGGCTTTAAAGTCATTACTAAATGTTTTACGCTTCATTTTTAGCCCCTTTCTGACAGTCGTTGTATCTTAACAGGCTGTCCAGTTTATGGGGTCCACTATATTGTTTGGGTGCGCTTTTGGTACGGTAACGGCGAAGCTGACTAGGTCCGCCGTTATAGACTGAGTAGGTGGTGCAGGCTAGATTGTCCAGTTTTCCGTTTTTTTGAGAGACATAGAGGGCAAGCATCATATTGACTGATATTAACTTTATTGCTTGTTGAAGTATACAAGTTAATATCAGTCAATATGATGCTTGACTCCTAAATATAAATTCATTTTGTTAACTCTAAGGCTTAACAATATCTTTGATCTGTTGTGCAGCTACATCAAACGAATATAAGCCATTAAAGCTGTCACCTTTTCTGGCAGTATCATATTTCGCTTTTTCCAGAATAAGCGTATCTGCGAAATCTGCATCTTTTTTCTTTGTTCCAACCTTAACTGGTTGGGTTATTCTAAAAACATTAAGTGCTCTCCATACTGTTTGCCCATCTTCAAAGACTAAATTTGGCTCTTTAAATAATTGATCAATGACAAACAGTAAATCATCTTTAGATAATTTGTACTTTTTTCCTTTTAATGTCCATATTGTTTCAGAAAGCACAACATCGGTAACAAGAATTTTATGAGTATCCGATAGTAATTTATTCGCTTTTGAGGTTTGTACATTGTCATCTTGTAAAAGGTAACGAAGCAAAATATTCGTGTCGAGTGCAATCACGCTGCACCTTTTTGTTTTTCTTCAAGCGCACTTTGAAGCGATTGTCCGTCACTGTATCGTTTGTCAGATTTAATATGGCTAAGTATTCCTTTTGCCGCTCCAGTTTCTTTTTTAACAATCGTAATTTGTCCATTAAAAATAAATGTATCTATTTCATCACCCGGCTCTATATTCGCTTCCAGGCACTGGCTTACAGGAATAGTAATTTGTCTTTTTGAACTCACTTTTGGCATAACTCACCTCTTTACTTAACTAATATAGTAAAGAATAGTGTATTCGTTACTTTCTGTCAATTGTAAAGAATATTATTCGCTTGTTGCGTATTCGTAGTGCAAAGAACAGAGGGTAGTGACTAAACCTTAAATGATATAAATAACCGCATCATGCAGTTGCAGTGTGTCGGATAAAAGTGGCAATTCAGAGGCTTTTTTTTAACCAAGCACTCAAGGTTTGACGAGACACATCAAAGGTCCTTTCGATGCCACGCATACTGGAACTGATGACCAGCTCTTTTTCTGCTTCGGTGTAGGGCACATGAGGGTTAAGCACGCCACTGGCGCCGCAATCTTTGCACAAATACTGTTGATTGCCGCTCACATTCTTTCCATTTTTAACGATATGCTGACTTTGGAATTTTCGACAGGCATAAATTTTAGTCTCAATAATCATCTCAATCCTTCCCTTTGTGACTAGGCTTCATCGGTTGAGCATGAATTGCACAAAATCATTTAGGGATTAGCCACTACCTGGACGCGCAACAACTTCCCTGCTCAGCACTCAGGTTTGGTTTGTAATGGTAGCTACGGAAAAGCCCCACTACCCATTTCCAAAGCATCACAGCTCAAACGCAAGCTATCATCAAGATCGACCGACAACACCAGCGTTTGAAATTTTTCTGTTTTTACCGATGCACACAGCTGGGAAAAACCTGCTTCAGTGGTATATTTCTCATCATATTCGGCATTCAATACCGGTTTACCCGCTTCAATAAAAGGTTGCAACAACTCACATTCATTAAATACATGGCATTGCTCATTAATAGAAAAATCAAAATAATCGATAAGCTCAGCAACTTGTCCCAAGTCATTTTTTAACGCGACAGCAAGATCAAGCTTATGCGCTTCATTCGCTAGCCAACGGTTGAAGGTCAGCTGCTCTTCGGCGCTAATGCCAAGTGCAGGACTGGATAAATAAACATCGACATTATCAGGCTCGACACCGTCACAATTCTTTTCTTTAGCCAAGTTTATGCGATCTTGTAATATAGCTAAAACATTTGATGAACGGATATCGAGCCAACGCTCATCAGGGTATCCCTCCAGCGGCGGCCCAAGATCATCCTCCTGAAAACGCTCCGCATCTGCGCGCCAAGGCTCATAACTTCCGGCCGAGAAATAACAGATAACTTTACGCTGTTGTGCCTTTAATGCACTGATAACCTCGCTTGGTGTATCAAATAAATCGATGTCATAAATATCGACCGGGTACGTTGTATTAAGCGTACCTTGTAATTGCCATTGCCAACGAGTGCCAAGTGTTGGTCGATACCAATTACCTCCGGTAATAGGCGGCTCAGGTGTGGGCAATGCTCTGGCTTTGATCTCACTGTTACTTACTTTCAGTGTACTGATCGTATTACCTGGGGTTGCATAGGTTTGCCACACCACAGAAATTTCGTTGGACGACAACAAGCTAAGTTTTTTTAGTCCAGCACTTAACGCAACCCTTTCTGGCTTGGCTAACCAGCCATTCTCAGGCGAATATTTATTGGCCAAGATACTCGACTGAAAATGGTTGCGGTGCGACCATACTGCAGCAGCCAAGCCATCTTCATCTAAAACCAGTTGCGGAGTCGCATAATAATTAGGATGGCCTATATGGCCAAGCATCGCCGGGGAACTCCAAAAACGCCCATCCTCATCGGCAATGCCTTGATAGCTTGAGCTGAAAATTCGATGGCTAAAATTACCTTCGGCATCGGACATTTCTTCCACCCATAACACCATAACATCACCTCGCTGATTATAAACAAGGCGAGGCCGCCCCATGACCACATCCATTTCACCATTATTTTGATCCAGATTTTCCCAAGGACTCCAACCACCTTGCCGCGCTAACCGACTTGCATACAACTGGCGCTCCTGCTCGTTTCGGACAATTAACAATAAATTATCCCCCGCTGCGGGACTCAGCAATGCAAAGCCAAGATCCATATTATCCACACGAATTTGAGTACGTGGATTTTCCCAGCCATCAGCGAATAAACGGGCCACTTGAAGCGTTGGGGTCGCCATCATCGACTGGGTTAATAACCAGGCAATAGCAACCCGGCCTTGTGAATCAATAACGGGTTGACTCATGGGCTGACCATCGGGCAGATCCACCGTCACAGGGGGTTGAATATTGAGTAGACCGCTCACCATATCGGTAAGGTAACTTGCGCTCAAGAATGTCGCATCATGGATGGCTTGCCATACAAGCACCGTTTTCCCCTGCCTGTTAGTAAGCAACCAATATCGGCTAACATTATTCGCAACTTGTTGCTGCGTCGACCATAACGAACTATCTTTGTGTTGATGATTGATATATAAAACGTTATTTTTTAGCCACGCCAAGAAAGTAACGTCACTGAGAACATCGTTAACGAGTTGAAATTCTCTGCTATTTTTATCACTGGCATTGAGTGAGGGCAGCTCATGCTGCCAATCCGGGAGATTTACCGTATCAACCAATAACAAATTGTCTACCCTCTGAAAAGACAAGCGTTGGCTATCAAATGTCAGCTCAGCACGTAAAGATAGATACCGCTTACCATCGTCCCGACCGATAAAACTTGGTATTGTCAAATAATCGGTTTTGGTGTTGAAATCAAGGCTTTTCCAAATAATTTCTGGTATCGACCAAACATCCGACTGAGTAATAATCTCACCCGACAGAGGACGGTTTTTAGCGGCTATAAGTGTAGTTGGATCGCCTCTGGGAACCATAGAGCGGGTTAGTGGTGTGGAGGATGTTAGATGATCACTAATCATGGTGCGATAGCTCGTGCTTTGCGTGTTATGCACAGTGCTTTGCCAGGCAAGCGTGGTATTGCCTGCATTATCATGAGCAATATCGTAGCCACTGAATGTTTCATACGTTAATTGGGTATTAACCGCAATAGCGCGGCCACTCCAGCCCGTTGTCGGACTAAATTGATTGACGAAAATCTCGTGCCTGATTTGACTGGGGTCAAGCCAGGCCACAATAATATCGCCTTGTTGATTGATTACCACATTAGGTGCTAATGATACCTGACTAGCAAATACTGATGGCGTGACATCACTGGAGGATAGCACCACAGTGCTAACTAATTGTGTCGCCAGCCAAGCCTGCTCTGGCGTATAACGCCTGACAAAGGTCTCGATCTTGGTCTGAGGTATATTGACAAGTTGCGACCAGGCCACCGCAATTTCACCACGATCATTGCTGGCGATATCCAGCCCAACGGCCTCACCAATACCTTCATGATCAATACGCTGCGCAAGATCCCATACCTCATCTCGATAATGCATCGCATGAATACTACTTACCTGCGGATTGAAGGGGCTTTTACGCGCCAAGACAAACACAGCCTGATTGGAATCAAGCGCCGGGACATAGTGTATATGCTCAATAGCTGTGCTCAGGGTTAACTGGCTTTGGGCAATGCCTTGAGGGGATTGCCAACCTGAATCGAGTGAGAACTGACTGTACCACAGCTGGCCAGTCTGGCTAGGGATTGCGCCATTTTGTGAGGCTTGAGATTCCCACCAGTAAACTTCGGTATTGCCCAGATCATCGGTCACTCCTGTCAGTGCCGTTATCGAAAAATATTGAGGTGTATTCACCTGCCCCCTGACAAGACTATGCATAGCAGAGAGCCCCTGGGCTTTGGTATAACGTTTGGCATGCAACTCAATCGTACCATTTTCATTGCGCCTCAACCATAACAGAGTAGCATCCCCGTCAGAGTCAAACACAATAGTAGGCTGGACTAATAAGTCGCCCATTTTCAGACTGGGACCCCATCCACTGGCCGGTTCATAGCGACTAATATAACTTTCATCATGCCCTGTAACTTCTGTGGCAAGTCGTTGCCAAATCGCATAAACAATGCCTGTGATAGAATGAGTATGCATTGTCATTGACGTAGCTACGGTGCGGCTTGCGCTATCATCCGATACATCGATTAGCGGCGTATTGTCACTCCAAGCAAGCTCTCCTGACGGGCGCCATTTAATTTCCGGAGGAATCGTTAATCCTAAAGCCGGGGGATGCAATGCTTGCCAGATAATAAAAGCATCCCCGGTCCCAGAGAGGGATAATTGAACATTTAATTTCGGCGCATCTGCTGAATCGATGATTTTGCTATCGATTTCTATTGGAGAAGTCCATACATTGTTGCTTGGCGTGTTGCCTTGGCTAACACCAACGGTTAACTCGTTGGCACCACTCGGGGGTGAACTGTTTTGGGTACATGCAGAGAACCAAACACAGAACAGCAATAGAGCACTATAAAGGTAGTGTCGATGTGTAGTCATGTTGTGGGTAACAAACGTTAGGTGACACTCAACATATCCCCGCAGAAAATCATCTTAGACATTGAGAACACTTACCTTTTTCACGAACAAAAGTTCAGCAGCTGCAACCTCTAATATCGATCTACTATGGAAATAGAGTAATGTTCCATGGCAATCCGTATGGCTATACGGGGGATCTTTGTCGATTCATCAATAAGCGTTATCGCCCCCATATGCTTGACTATTGTTATACCACAAAGATAACAAGTTCACAAAGCAATTTGAGCATTTTTTATCTACAGGAAAAAGGAGAGTTATGCAACAACGCCCCCTTTATTACTGAGTGCAAAACAGTAATCGAAGGAAATACATTTATCAATATTTTCAACAATATAAATACACATTTCTGCGTTACCTATGCTTGAGATAGATGCCCCAGGGACATAGGGGTCAAATATCATATTAATTAATACTAGCTTGTACATTTCAATAAGTAATAAAGTTAATCAGTCAATATGATACTTGACCCCCTAAACAGATTAAAAAATACGCATTTGCTGCATAAAAAATAACAAAAAGATTGGAAAACATTAATTGGTTGGATTGATGTACAACGCTTTCACCGCCCCCAAGCCCTTCAGCCAAGACTGCCCCATCTGACGACAAGCTTGCTGTAAACAG